>OHWU01000180.1_pt1 | contig 35947 bp, 36 predicted proteins | sample 1579821 | NCBI WGS metagenome assembly OHWU01 (sample SAMEA3882548, study PRJEB24775) | human gut metagenome | biome: human-associated habitat; feature: intestine environment; material: feces | place: Netherlands | collected 2009/2010 | reverse complement strand
AAATTAATATATTATTGCCATCCAAACCCGGAACTCTTGACAATTTATTGCCATTTAAACCCGGAACCGGTGGCAATTTTTTATTTTTTTAATTCTTCTAAGAACATTTTATTTAGCATTTGTGGATTTGCTTTTCCTTTTGTTTCCTTCATTGCTTGTCCAACTAAAAATCCTAATGCTTTATCTTTTCCTGCCTTATAGTCTGCAATTGATTGTGGATTTGCTTCTAAGATTTTCATAACCACTTCTTTAATTGCACCCTCGTCAGAAATTTGAATCCATCCTTTTTCTTTAATAATATCTTCAGGATCTCTTGGATTTTCAAATAATTCTACTAATACTTTTTTACCAATACTTGAACTGATTGTTCCTTTATCAATTAATATAACTAATTTTCCTAATTGATTGCTATCAAAAGGAATTGATATTGGTTCTGTTTCTGTTTCATTTAAAATTCTAGATATATCAGATATAATCCAGTTGTTTACTGCTTTTGGATTATTGCATACTTTAACTGCTCCTTCAAATAAATCTGATAAATATTTTGAAGAGGTTAAAAGTTTTGCATCTTTTTCAGATAAATTGTATTCTTCTAGATATCTTTGTTTTCTGCTTTCTGGAAGTTCTGGTAAATTATCTTTTATATTTTGTATATATTCTTCTGATAATTTTATTGCAACAAGGTCAGGGTCTGGAAAATATCTATAATCTTGTGCATCTTCTTTATCTCTCATTGGAAATGTTTTTCCTGATACATCATCCCATCTTAATGTCTCTTGTGTAATTGTTCCTCCATCTTCTAATATATCTATTTGTCTATCTACTTCATATTCTATAGCTCTTACTATACTTCTAAATGAATTCATATTTTTCATTTCTGTACGTGTACCTAATTTTGTATCTGTTTTTTTCTTTACAGAAACGTTAACGTCTGCTCTTAATGAGCCTTCTTGCATTTTGCAATCTGATACTTCAATATATTCAAATATTGATTTTAATTTTCTAAGATAACTTTCAGCTTCCTCAGCACTTCTAATATCTGGTTCAGAAACTGTTTCTATTAAAGGAACTCCAGCTCTGTTTAAATCAACTAAAGATCCTCCTCCAAATTCATCATGATTTAATTTTCCTGCATCTTCTTCTATATGAATTCTTGTTATTCTTATTTTTTTCTTTCCTTCTTTTGTGTCTATTTCAACATATCCATGTTCACAAAGTGGTTTATCAAATTGTGATATTTGGTATGCTTTTGGTAAATCAGGGTAAAAATAATTTTTTCTATCATTTTTACTATTTCTTGAAATTTCACAATTTGTAGCAAGTCCTGCTTTTACAGCATATTCTACCACCTTCTCATTTAATACTGGTAATGTTCCTGGCATTGCCATACATATTGGACATGTGTGTGTATTTGGAGCCGCCCCAAATGCTGTTGGACATGAACAAAATATTTTTGTTTTTGTAGAAAGTTCTGCATGAACTTCTAATCCTATTACTACTTCATAATCTTCTCTTGACATTATTTGGCCCCTCCTTTAAATTCTGGTTTATATTTATTTCTAAAATCTATTGCTTGCTCAAATGTATATGCTGCATTTAGTATTGTTTCTTCTTGGAATTTATTTCCTATTAATTGCATTCCAATTGGCATACCTTCTTTATCTATTCCACATGGAATTGATATTCCTGGAAGTCCTGCAATATTTACAGATACAGTACATATATCTGCTAAATACATTTCTAGTGGATTTGTTGATTTTGAACCAATATCGAATGCTACTGTTGGTGATGTTGGTGTTAATATTACATCATAATTTGCAAACACTTCATTAAATTTATTTACAACCAATGTACGTACTTGTTGTGCTTTTTTATAGTAAGCATCATAATACCCAGAAGATAATACATATGTTCCAAGAATAATTCTTCTTTTAACTTCTGCTCCAAATCCTTCACTTCTAGATTTTTTGTATATTTCTCTTAAATCTTTAAATTCTTTTGTTCTATAACCATAACGAATTCCATCAAATCTACCTAAGTTTGAGCTAGCTTCAGCACATCCTATAATGTAATATGCTGCTAATGCATATTGAGCAATATCTAATGAAACTTCTTCAACAGTTGCTCCTAATTCCTTATACTTTTTCATTGCTTCTTCTAAGCTACTTTTTACCTCTTTATTTATTCCTTCTCCAAAGAATTCTTTTGGAACAGCAATTTTTAGGCCTTTAACATCATTTTTTAAGCATTTTGTATAATCCTTTTTTTCAATGTTAGCTGATGTTGTATCTTTTTCATCATGCCCTGCAATTAGATTTAATAACATTGCACTATCTTTTACATCTTTGGTTATAGGTCCTATTTGGTCAAGTGATGATGCAAATGCAACTAAACCATATCTTGAAACTAAACCATATGTTGGTTTTAATCCAACTACACCGCAAAAACTTGATGGTTGACGAATTGATCCTCCTGTATCTGATCCTAAAGCCCATGGTACCATATCTGCCGCAACTGCTGCTGCAGAACCTCCTGATGATCCCCCTGGAACTTTATTTAGATTCCAAGGATTTCTTGTTTTCTTAAAATATGAATATTCTGTTGAACCTCCCATTGCAAATTCATCCATATTTAATTTTCCTAAATCAATCATATTTTCATTATTTAATTTTTCTATAACTGTTGCATCATATGGTGATACAAAGTTTTCTAACATACGTGATGAACATGTTGTTTTTACACCTTTTGTACACATATTGTCTTTTATTCCTATCGGAATACCTGCAAACTCTCCTGTTATTTCTCCATTTTCAATTTTTGTTTGTATATTTTGTGCTTTTTCTAAAGCTTCATCTGTCAAAGTTGTTACAAATGCTTGTACATCTTTTTCTTTTTCATTAATTCTATCTACATATGCTTTAGTTATTTGTGTTACAGTTAATTCTTTGTTTTTTAATTTTTCTTGTAACTCATGCACTGTTAATTTAGTAATGTCCATTATAATTCCTCCTTATTGAATAACTTTAGGTAATTTAAACATATTTTGCTCTTGTGATGGAGCATTTTGTAATAAACCTTCTGTATCTTCAAATACCTTTATTTCATCTTTTCTAAATACATTTTTTGCTTCATTAGCTCCTATTGTTACATCTAGTCCTTCAACTGGAGCATTATTTACAACGTTTGCAAAATTTAATATATCTTGTAAATTTTCACGATATTTTTCAATCTCGTCTTCTTCTAAGTTTAAACGTGCTAAATTTGCTATGTGCAATATTTCTTCTTTGCTTACTTCTTGCATGTTATCATCTCCTATTTTTCAATTTGGTTATTATTATATACTGTAATATAAAAAAAAACAAGTATTATAATCTTGTTTTTTATTATGAACATTTATTAATGTTCTAAACTATAAGTTTAATTATAAAATATTTTTTATTAAATTTCTTGTTTTTATGTCTAATACTTTATATCTATTATTCTTTTCTTCTTCATTTAATTCATTAAAATATTTTTTACATTCCAAGTCATAACTTATTAAATCCAATATTCCTCCAGATATAAAATCATTATTGCTTTTTTTCGTTGTCATTAAAAAAGGTGTTTCATCTATTGTTATTGCATAAGTTTTTCCTTTATTATCAACCACTGCAATCCCAGTTTGATAATGAGCCATAGATTCCCCACCCACTTCTTGTAGTTTATTTAAATAATAATTTAAAATCTCTTCATCATCTAAATCTTCTTTTCCATTTATTCTTCGCACATATAGCCCGAGGTTGCTCCTCTTTTGAAAATTTATCTATATATAACCCAGAATCTTCTGCAATAACAGACATTTTTGTTTCTTTAAAGTATTCTATAGCTTTTTTTATAGCATTTTCTTTTGCTGTTTTTCCATTTTCATTTACTTTTATATTTACACCTATTTGTCTTGGCATTAGTACTTCTATCTGATTTATATCTTTTAGACGATTTTTCATCAACTCATATTTTTTATTATTACCTGTTGCAAATAATAGTTTCATATTTTTTCTCCTATTTTTTATTTTTTTAATTATATTCCTTTTCATTATAAAGTCAAGTTTAAATTTTAGATTTATATGGAAAAAATTCCCTTAATTATACTTGACAAATTTGCAAATACTATGTAAAATAATATACATAAATAAAATAATTATTGCGTTATTACAATACAAAGCATTTAGAAGTTACTAATAAGAGAATAAGGGTCTTAGGCTGAAAGCCCTTTTAGGTCAACCTAATTTGTAAAACATATTGAAGCAATTTAAATAAAGTGGAAAATACATAAGTATTTTCAAGCTGGGTGGCACCGCGGAAATTATTTCGTCCCTGCATTATGCATTGGGCGTTTTTTTGTGCCTAAATTTTAAGGAGGTATTTTTATGAAAGAAAATGAGTACAGAACTCACAATTGTAACGAAATTAGCTTAGATGATGTTGGTAAAAAAGTAAGAATAGCTGGTTTTGTTCAAACTATTCGTGACCTTGGTGGTCTTGTATTTTTAGATATTAGAGATATGTATGGAATAACTCAAGTTGTTACTTCTGCTGAAGCTGCAGATGTTGATTTTGCATCACATATTCCAATTGAATCTTCAGTTACTGTTCTAGGTACTGTTAGAAAAAGAGATGAAGAAACAGTAAACCCAAAAATTAAAACAGGTTTAGTTGAAATTAAAATAGAAGAAATTAAAGTTTTAGGAAAAAGAACAAAAGATTTGCCATTTGAAGTAAATTCAAATCAAGATATTAGAGAAGATTTAAGACTTCAATATAGATTTTTAGACTTAAGAAATGATAGGTTAAAAAATAATTTAATTTTACGTGCTAAAGTTTTACAATATTTAAGAAGTCAAATGATTGAACAAGGTTTTTTAGAAGTTCAAACACCTATACTTGCTAACTCTTCACCAGAAGGTGCAAGAGACTACTTAGTTCCAAGTAGATTACATCCTGGGAAATTTTATGCATTGCCTCAAGCACCACAACAATTTAAACAATTATTAATGGTTTCTGGTATTGATAAATATTTTCAAATTGCCCCATGCTTTAGAGATGAAGATGCAAGAGCAGATAGAGCCCCAGGAGAATTCTATCAATTAGATATGGAAATGAGTTATGCAACTCAAGAAGATGTTTTTGAAGCAATTGAGCCAATAATGTACAATACTTTTAAAACATTTTCTACTAAAAAAATTGCAAAATATCCATTCCCTAGAATAGCATATAAAGAAGCTATGGTTAAATATGGTACTGATAAACCAGATTTAAGAAACCCATTATATATTATAGACCTATCAGACTTCTTTAAAAAATGTACTTTTAAGCCATTTATAGATAGAACTGTAAGAGCAATAAAAGTTAAAGGGCATCTATCTAAAGGTTTCCACGAAAAAATGCTTGCATATGCAACAAGTATTGGTATGGGAGGACTTGGCTATTTAGAAGTTCAAGAAGATTTAAGTTTTAAAGGTCCTATTGATAAATTTATTCCAGAAGAATATAAAAAAGAATTACTAGAACTTGCTAGTTTAGAAAAAGAAGATACAATTTTCTTTATAGCAGATAATGAAAAAAGAGCTACAGAACTTGCAGGCCAAATAAGAACTGAACTTGGAAATAGATTAAATTTAATTGATAAAGATGTATTCCAATTTTGCTGGATTGTTGATTTTCCTATGTTCGAATTAGATGAACATGGAAAAATTGCATTTAGTCATAACCCATTTTCTATGCCACAAGGTGGATTAGAAGCTTTAGAAAAACAAAATCCATTAGATATCCTTGCATATCAGTATGATATTGTATGTAATGGTATAGAATTATCTTCAGGTGCTGTTAGAAACCATGATATTAATATAATGTTAAAAGCATTTGAAATGGCTGGTTACACTGAAGAAGAAGTTAAAACAAAATTTGGTGCTTTATATACAGCATTCCAATTTGGTGCCCCACCTCATGCAGGAGTTGCTCCAGGATTTGATAGAATGCTTATGCTTATTACAGATTCAGAATCTATAAGAGAGGTTATTGCATTCCCATTAAATAGTAAAGCACAAGATTTAATGATGGGGTCTCCAAGCAATGTAAAAAAAGAACAGTTACGTGATGTTCATATAGCTTTAGATATAAAAGAAAAATAATTTATTATGTATAAACCAAAAAGTCGGCAAAAAGCCGACTTTTTTGGTTGACACTATTATTTTATTTTCTGCAAAATATATGTAAAATACACATATTGGCTTCCGTCTTTGGCAAGCTCAACTGAAACATTTCCTTGCAAACCAGCATTTTTTACCAGTTCAAAATTGTTTGTTATAAACCGCCATTCCTTTTTGCCAAACCCAACCCCTATTCTAGGTTTAGCAGTTGGATAGTCTTCTAATAATTTCCGCAAATGAAACCTTCCTTCATTAATTATCTTTTTTGCCCATTCCTCATTTGTTTTAATTTTCATAATTAGACCTCCTTAGTGTCTTCATACAACAATTTATGTATACTTTTTAGTATACAATATATATTTTTTATAGTCAAGTTAAATCTTTTTCATTTATAAAATACTTACTAGTTGTTACAATAATAAAAGAGACTTCCGTTTTGGAAATCTCCTTATATGAATTCATATATTTATATTATTTATATAAAATTCTTATTTTTTGTTTACTAAATCTTTTAATGCTTTACCAGCTTTGAATACTGGAGCTTTTGATGCAGGTATTTTGATTTCTTCTTTAGTTTGTGGGTTTCTTCCTTTTCTAGCTGCTCTTTTTCTAACTTCGAAAGATCCAAATCCAACTAATTGAACTTTGTCTCCTTTTACTAAAGATTCTGTAACAACTTCAACAAAAGCGTTTACTGATGCTTCAGCTGCTTTTTTTGTGTCTCCTGTTTTTGCAGCTATTGCTGCGATTAATTCAGCTTTGTTCATTTAAATTACCTCCTATAAGATTTAAGTTTATGTAGCTATATCGCATGTTTTGCGGTATTTTTGGTTGCTACAATAATATTATTCGCCAAAATAAACTAAAATCCTTCTTTTTTTTTCTAAAAATTTAATATATTTTCAATTTTTCAAGCACTTTGCAGATTTTGTTTCCCATTGGCAATGTTAATATTTCCTCTTTTGAAAATACTTTTAATGCAAAAATAGCTAAAATGTATATAATTACAGCTGCTATAATTGCTACTATTGTAGCCAATTTTTCAACAATTATTCCACTTAATAAAATATATATGTAATATGAGCATACTCCCATTATAAATGTTGCAATTATTGGTTTTATAACAAATTTTGAAAAACCAAGTTTAGGCTTTATTGTTCTTTTTAAAGATGTTATTGCTATTGTAAATGCAACTAAGTGACATGCAACAGATGCCCATGCTGCACCATTTACTCCTATTTGAGGTATTGGAACTAAAACTAAATTTAAAATAAGTTTTACAATAACTCCGGCACCCAAGTGACACTGTTGGTATCATTAATTTTCCATAGCCTTGCAATGCTCCATTTATTGTTTGATCTAATATTGTAAATATTATTGTAAGAGAACTTATTTGTAATATTTGTGCTCCTGCATTTGCATTTGGGAATAATAAATTTAATATTGGCTGTGCAAATATAAACATTCCCACTGTACATGGTAAACCAATTAACATTGATATTAATAATGAAAATGTTGTTTTTTGTTTTATTGTTTTATTATCTTTTTTTGCTTTAGCTGCTGCTATTGCAGGAACTAAAGCAGTAGAAAATGCAACATTTATTGATAAAGGTAAACTTGTTAATGTATCTACCTTTCCTCCAAGTATTCCATATTGTGCAGTTGCCATGTCTTCTGGCATAAATTCTTTTAATGATCTTACAACTGTAAATGAATCGATATTTTTATTTAATGACGACATTATTGCAGTTAATGCTATTGGAATCGAAACATATAAAATTCTTTTTATTATTGTTTTTACTCTTTCGTATTTATAATTTACTGAATTTGATATCTCTTCTGCTATTTCTCTTCTTTTCGTTTTATAATATAAATATAAATAACCAAAACCTAAAAATGTTGCAAGTGTTGTTGCTAAATTTGCTCCTGCTGCCATCCAGCTTGTTGACACATTTGAAACTAATGCAACAATCTCAACAATTATTATTGTTAGTAATGTTTTAAATATTTGTTCTAACGTTTGTGATCTTGCTGTAGTTTTAACACTTTGTCTACCATTAAAATAGCCTCTCATAACAGATGATATTGCTACAAAAAATATTGCTGGCGATAATGCAACTAGTGTCATTTCTGCTTCTGGTATTTGAAGCCAAGATTTTGCTATTACTCCAGCTCCAAAGAACAATGCTAAACTACCAACTAATCCAATTACAGCAAATGTTGCAAATGCTATTTTAAATATTCTATGTGCTCCTTTATGATCTCCTATTGCTGTTCTTTCTGAAACTAATTTTGAAATTGCATTTGGAACCCCTATTGATGATATTGTAAGTAACATTGCATATATTTGATAGCCACTTGCTACAATTCCGTTTCCTTTATCCCCAAATCCTTCTCTATTTGTTAAATAAAGTGTATATACCAATCCTAATAATTTTATTAAAACCTGAGAAAAAATTAATGTTACAACTGCTTGAATAAATGTCTCTTTTTTTGGTTTTTCTTTTGATTTATTTATTTTTTCGCTTATCACCTTTCCACCTGCCTTTTATTAATTGTACTTTCATATTATAGATTTAATTACTAAATTATTCAATACTTTTACTCATTTTTAAAAATTTTCTTTAAAATCATTGACAAATTAGCTATTTTGTAATAAAATATTGTCGTTATGTTAGAATATGATTTAAATCTAAAACTTCTCCCCGGTGGTTTTAAATTTAAGTTTCATATAGATAAAAAATAAATTTAATTAATTATAGGAGGAAGTTATTGCCATGAATAATGTTACATATAGCTTAAAAAAAGGCGAAATAGAAAGCAAATGGTATATAATCGATGCAGCAAATAAACCACTTGGTAGAGTTGCAACAGAAGCTGCTAAATTATTAAGAGGAAAACACAAACCAACATTCACACCAAATATTGATATGGGTGATCATGTTATAATAATCAATGCAAAAGATGTTATTTTAACAGGAAATAAATTAAATCAAAAAGTATACAGACACCACTCAGGTTACATTGGAGGAATGAAAGAAACTCCAGCAAAAGTAATGCTTGAAACAAATCCAGAAAAAGCTATGACTTTAGCTGTTAAAGGAATGTTACCACATAACTCTTTAGGAAGACAAAGTCTTAAAAAATTAAGAGTTTATGCTGGAGCAGAACATGAAAATCAAGCACAAAAACCAGAAGTTTGGGAGGTAAGTAAATAATGGCTAAAACAAATAATAATATAGTTTTTTATGGTACAGGTAGAAGAAAATCTTCTATTGCAAGAGTTAGACTTGTAGAAGGTTCTGGAAAAATTACTATAAATGGTAAAGATATTGATGAATTTTTCGGATTAGAAACATTAAAAGTTATAGTTAGACAACCACTTACAGTTACAAATACAACTGCAAAATATGATGTAATTTGTACAGTTAAAGGTGGAGGATTTACAGGTCAAGCAGGAGCTATTCGTCATGGTATAGCAAGAGCTCTAAATGAAGCAAATTCAGAATACAGACCATCTTTAAAAACAAACGGATTCTTAACAAGAGATCCTCGTATGAAAGAAAGAAAAAAATACGGTCTTAAAAAAGCAAGAAAAGCACCACAATTTTCAAAAAGATAATATGCTTTTGTGCAAAGAATATCAAACCTCAGAAGTTTCAAGGCTTCCGAGGTTTTTTGTTATTGTTCGGTAATTTTTACTATCAAACGTCTGCAAGCATTGAAATATCAATGCTTGTATTTTTATATTTGTTTGCCATTTAAATTTGTAATATACAGGTAATATGCTAGTAATATACAAATTTATTTTCTATAGTCATTAATTTATCTAAAACGCACAAAAACTAACTATGCCTCATTATTATTTTTGGCATAATTAGCTTTGTATTTTTTAATACAACAAATTGTTATTTAAATAGATTGTAAGTTGTAGTTAACCTATTAATTTTATTGTTCTTTTTTCTATATGTTCCTTTATAGCTCCTGCAATAATTTTGTGTCCTTTTTCATTTGGGTGTATTACATCATCACATAGTAGATTTGAATAATTTTTATTTCTCCTCGTATAATATTACAATTTGTTCTAATGTTTTTAAATCATCTTTATTTGGATGTGATAATGCTTTATCAAAGTTATCAATTAATTTATCAATGTTAAGTGAAATATTATTTTGTTCTCTCATTTTTTCATATCTTTCTCTAACTGATAATGGCATTTTACCTTGACACATAAAAGTACCTATTATTGTATTGCTACTATCAATATTCTTTTTTACATTATTAATAATACCATCAAAATATTTTTCACTTTCGCCATATCCTGCTGTCCCAAATAAAAATATTTTTTTGTTTTTTAATTTATTTAAAAAATCTATTGTTAGATGATCAGCATTTCCTTTTTCTGTCCAAAAACCAATATAAATTACATTACTTAATACATCATCAATTTTATCCACTGTACCATAATAATCACACTTATTTTGAGGTAAAGTATTATAGATTGCCTCTGCAAGTTTTTTTGTATTTCCTGTTTTACTACTATAAATTATTGAATATCTTTCTCTTTTCATAATACATAATCTCCTTTTTCTTTATTATCAAAATTGTAATTTATCTTTTAACTTTTTTAATAAATAGGAAGTAAACGATTATAGGTATTATTATTAAATCTGGTATAGTAAATGTTCTAACTAGTATATAATTTCCAATAATTGTTACTAAAATAAGTCCTATTGATATAAATTTGGCAAATAATCCTTCTTCTTTTGTTTTCCAAGTAAAATAAGCAAATAAAGGCGATAAACAAGAAAATATTGTCCAACCTTTGATAAAATTCCAGCTATATACTGCATTTGTTAATTCTGCTGTTACATAGTATGAAATTAGCATTCCTATACAAAATGGAAATATATTTATCATTGCTTTTTTCCTTGTATCACTATATATCGAAATCAATATTCCTAATAGTACCCATATTGGTAAATCTGAAAACATATATCCAAGTGTCATCATAAATAAATTGCCAACAAAAAGTATATCCAATAATTTGCTTATTATTCCTAAAATAGCACCTATAAAAAATAATGAAATAGGATTTAATATATATTTCTTCATAAATTATCTCACTTTCAAATTACTATTTATTTATTATAACTTTATATTTTTCTTGACTTTTTATCTTTAAATAGCTTATAATAAATATAGGAAATGACAAATCCACAAACGTGGTTTTGCCGAATTAAGTTTGAAAAAACTCACACCTAACTCGCCAAAGTTACAGATGTGAGCTTTTTTTATTTATGTAGTTGCTTGTCAACCCAGTTCTTATGCAGAACTGCTGTCAAGGCAACGTTTAATGTTAAAGAAAACATTAAGGATAATATCAAAAATAGTATCACTTTAATCATAAACATCACCACCTCTCCTACGATATTTCGTAAAATTCAGGTGGCAAAACCACATCTGTTTCTCATCATTTCCTATGTTAATTATTCTACAGTATTATTTAAAATTTGTCTATAATATTAATAAATTTTTATAGCCTATTTTTGTTTATAAATTCATAAATCTTATTTTTAATATGGATGTTTCCTAAATAATAAAATCTAATAAGAGTTATTTAAAAGTATAATGTAATAATCTTATAATATACAAAAATGTCATTTTTTATTGAAAAATCAACCTTTGTAATTTTCAAAGAGATAAAAAGAGCTTTTATCAAAATCAATTCAACCTCAGAAGTTTCAATACTTCCGAGGTTTTTTATTATTGTTCCGTAATATGCTAGTAATATACAAATTTATTTTCCATAGTCATTAATTTATCTAAAACGCACTCAAAGCTAACTATGCTACACTATTATTTTTCGCATAATTAGCTTTGTATTTTTTAATACAACAAATTGCTCTTTAACCAAATTGTAAGTTGTTACTCAACTATTTCCAATGCATCACTTTTGGTATTAATTCCTTCCAAATTATAATAAGTATTTGGAATATTTCCTATAATCACATTTTCTGCAAGTAAAACCTGATTAGATATGCTTTGAGTTATATCATCAAAAGGTGTTAAAATACTAACCTCACAATCAACTTGTAAATAAATCCTATGAAGAGTTTGGTTAATACCTTTAGACACAAATTCACTTTTTAAGTCTGTCTTTACATTTCCAATTGTTGATATCCTAATCTTAATTCCAGGACCTTTACCAGACATTAATTTTAATCCAGTAAAACTTCCGAAGCGCAATTTCAATGTCATCTCTTCCCTTGTCATCAATTTCTTCTTGTATCTTTACTGCTACATCTGAAATAATTTCATTTATTGGAATTACATTTGATTTTATCATTTTTATATTTCCAGACTCGTCTTTTTCTATAGAAAAAAGTTCATCATAAGTATGTTTTGCCATGACTTCTGTTGCTTTATTATTAGCAATAATTGTTGCCATTGATATTGCCTCATTTTTGCATAAAGTATCAAATATAGGAGTTACAGCACTAATAATAAAAGCAAGTGTCATAAATGCTATAAATACAATTATTAATATTTTAGCCCTTTTTCCAGACCTTTCTTTGTTGTTTTTCATATGAATTACTATTTTAGGAATTTTAAGTCTAGGTCTAGAATAAATTTTATGCATAATTTACACTCATTTTAGAATATCTTGGAATATATAATTTTTGACCTACATCTATTACATCCGGATTTTCTATTCCGTTTGTTCTTACAATAAAATCTACGGTTGTTCTAAATCTTTTAGCAATATTCCATAATGTATCTCCTTTTTTAACAATATATACTACTACGCTATAATCCTCAGCATTATCATCGTCATCTTCAGATTGTACATCATCTATAATGTTTAGTGTTTTATTTTCGGAAATTGTTCCATTTGCTAGCATATCTATATTACAGCTTATATTTCCTCCATCCTGAACTATAAAATCTTGGTTTGTTACTTGTAAGTCAAAATTAGAATTACAATTTTCACTAATATCTTTAAAAGAATGCTCAAAAGGAATTTTTACTGTTTTCAATTCTACATTCATGTTATCATCTAAAAATGTAAAATTACAAGTTAATTCTCCATCATATGTTTTAGAATCAGACATTCTTCCAGTATTACTAACCTCAGCTTTAACATCTGCATCAATTAGTTTTTTGTTTTCAATATCATTAACACTTACTATCTCTTTAACCTTCTGGGTTTCTTGAATTTTTCTTATATTTATCATTGTGGTTATTTGTTTTTTGGTAAAACTTAATTTTTCACAAGGACTATACATATCTTGTATTAAATTTATTTGTTTTTCTTCATATACCATACATTTTACTTGAACTTCCATTTCTACATATATAGAATGTTCCTCTGTACTATTAGGTTTCATTACAATATTTTTTATTTCATAGTTTGAATTACATATATTTCCATCTGTAACATTTGGAATATCTATAAAACCAACTATTGGAATCTTTCCTTCAGCAATTCCAATTCTATTGTCTTCTGTTAAATACATAACCTTTATTTTTGCCTCTGCTTTGGTTAATACTTTATTATAGCTTATTTTTATATCTTTATCACATATCATGACTTCAGATTTTAAAATTTCTGCTAAATTATCAATTTCCTGTATTGAAATATTTTCTTTAGAATATATTTTTGTATCCCCAATACCAACTAATGAATTTACATTTATGTCCTCTTTTAACATTTGAATATTATCATTGTTTTCTATATTATTTACAATCTCAACATTTTCATTAGAATATATTTCTATAAAGACTTCAATTGTTGCTTTTATTCCAATTTTTCTTCCATTAATAACTTTACATTCAATAGACTTTAATTTAAGTTCTATATTTTCATCCATACCCTCTTTACAATTCGGAACACTAATATTTTCAGAAAAATCTAAGCATGCATTTATACCTCTTACCTTATCTTCACTATTATCTGCTAAATACATTATACATGCATTTACACTTCCGTCTATTTTTATTTTATCATCTAAAACCTCTTTTTTATATACACATACCTCCCCACTTGTACAAATTGTACTTAAAATATCAGGCTTTGCATCTGGAACAATCATATCTTTTTCAACAAATATAATCTCTTTTTTCTTGCTTATTAATTTATTAATACATAAATTTTCTTTTGATGTATCTACTAACATTTCTTACCTCCTTACTTTTTCTTTATACATGTATATTATTGTTTGTATTATTTTATGCATCATTTTTATTAGACATGGGGACTTAGACATGGGGACGGGGTTTTTGTCTTAAGGTTTTTAGACTTCTCTAATCTTAGTAAAAGTAATATATAAAAAAGTAGATGATATTAAAATAAAATTTTTGAATTGAAAATAATTGAATTAGAAATTTTTATTAATTTTATGGATAGTGTTCATCTCCTGATGGAAGGGTGCCATAAAATTAATTTAAAATTTCTTTAATAATTATTTGAACGATAAAATTTTATTTTAATATCATCTACTTTTTGTTTTAATTATAGAGAAGTCCAAAAACCTTAATACAAAAACCCCGTCCCCATGTCTAATGTCTAATGTCTATATAAAAAGAAACTCTATATATAGAGTTTCTTTTATTTTACAATAATGATGTTTTTCTCTTTTTTGCTTCTACTGGCATTGGAATTAATGGACTATATGAATCTCCATCAAAAACTTCAACCTCTACTGTTCTTGTTAATACATCTGTGTAACTATATGTTACATTTCTATCATTTTCCGCATATTTTACTACAAAAATATTTGGATAAGCTTTTTCTATTGTGGCTTCTTTTTCAAAGGCTTTACTTCTTCCAAGTGATCCTTTTACTATTATCTTTTGACCTATTTTATCCCCTATGTCTGTTTTTAGATTAGTTATGTCTGTTCTACAAATCATACTATCACCCATTTCTCTTAAGATGAGCTAATTATAGCATTTTAGGCGATTTTTGTCAAAAAATAAATGTTTGTGTTTATGCCTTTTTTTTGCTTATTTTTCAGCATTTTCATGCTATCATCTTTGTTTTGTTACATTTGTTTTACAGTTATATTACAAATATATTACAATGGTATTTTTTTCATTTTTCCATTTGCTCCTATTCCATCTACCCCCTTTTTTCCATCTCTTAGTTCTCTATAGATATCATCTATGGAAATGTATTTATATTCATCTGTTATTGCAACTTTTTCTGCTACAATTAATGGGTCTAAAAAATCTATTAAAATTCTTGCAGGAGATGATGCAAAATTTGCTCCTGCAGATATTAGTGCTTCAAAATAGCTCTGACATGCTCCAGCAAATATTACTAAATTTTTATTAACTTCTTTGTCATATCTTCTAGCTTCCTTTACAGTTTGTATAAAATATTTTGAATTTCTATAATTATAAATATTATTAAATTCTTTTCCTCTTTTTATCATTCCATCATGCCCTGTAATAATTAAAATATCAGGATTATAAATTTTCAATAGCCTATACACTTCATATGGTTGCCTGTGTTCTGGTATATTTTTTACTATTGCATTTAATCCAAATTTTCTGTAATACATGTATGATTTTTGACTATATTTTCTATCTCCATCTAAATGCAATATTTTTCCTGTTATAGTTCTTTCCTGATTTTTTCTATTATTGCCAAACAAACTATTTTTTATATCATTCTTATTTTGTGCTTTACTATATCTATCAAGTCTTAATTCTACTTTTTCGTTTAAATTTTCTAAACTCCTATTTATTTTTCTTTTTTCTATTATTTCTAAATCATCAACATCACTATCTGCCTCAATTCTTTCTACTAACCCTTTTAATATCGCAATTTTATCATTTTTATTTTGTATGATTCTTTCTACAATAAATATTATATCTTTTCCGTATGATTTTCTTCCTACTATATCCCCTTTTTTTATTTTATTCAATTTCATCACCTCTTAGTCTAGGCTATTATATTTTATGTCGAATTTTGTAAAAAGTTTACATTTTTTCTTAAATATTGTTGAAATTCACATAAAAAGGTGCTACAATTCATATGCATTGAAAATTCAACAATTTTTTTAGAAAGGTTGATGCTTTATGAAAAAAACACGGAATCTGCTTGTTCTAAATGGCAGTCCAAACGAAGTAAAAAGTGTTCTTGATTCCGCATCATTCAAGGCATTATCTATTTTGGAGCCATCACAAATAACGGCTCCAAACATTAATTATGCATTTGAATGCAACAAAAGCGTATTATGTCAGGATTTTAATCTTGACTCAATCAATACGCCTAAAATTCCAATCCTGGTAACATCCAATAAGGTTGGAATTTCACCCACACACGATTGCATTGATCCATCAAAAGATGTATTAGCGCAATTAGAGGAAATTGCAAAAAAGCATAACATTGATATCGGTGATCGCAAATCTAATAGTTCAGGTCTTTTGGGCATACCTAGCAAAAATGACTGTGTATATTGCAACTACTTAAAAGGAGTTGATACTTATTTGGGTCGTACAATATACGAAAACAAATACTTTTTTGTAATGCCTTCTATTGGCCAGTTTATTAATGGCTATTTGCTCATTATTCCTAAGGCACATGTTATGAGTATGGCAGAATTTTCTAAAGAGCTTATTGATGAGTTTAATATCGTCTTGGAAGACGTAATTACAATCTTGAAGCTAACGTATAATTTTTCCGACATTTTGGTTTGGGAAAATGGCACTGGAAATTCTGGTAAAGGAAAAGCAAAAGACTCTGTCGTCCATTGTCATGTTCATGTTGCACCAAGTCATATTACTGCAAATAAAATTGAGGAAATTTCCACATTTTCATTAGCAGCAATTAAGACTAACGACATAAAAAACTATAATAAGCATTCATATTTGCTTATAAAAGATGGCACAGACAGCTGGAAAATCAACAATAATCCGTCTGTATACATTCCAAGACAGTATGTAAGGCAGATTTTGGCTGATGAGTATGGCATTCCAGGAGAGCTTTGGAATTGGAGAGAATATCCATATTCCGATCAGGTTTATAAAACAGTTACTGACATAACTACATGTCTTAAAAATAACTGGAATAAACTTTCTCCAAGAATTAAGAGTAACACTAAAAACTTTGTAAAATTCTAATGTAAAGCCTAAAACTGGCAATCCTGTTCCTGTATTGGAATAGAATTACCAGTTTTACTTTTTATTTTTTTAAATGACTATATTTTAATTTCGTTGCCATTCCACCTCTTATGTGTCTTTCTGCTTTGTTTTCATCAAGTATCTCTCTTACTTCTTTTGCTAAACTTGGATTTATTTTTATTAGTCGTTCTGAGACATCTTTGTGTACTGATGTTACTTTTCGTAACGGTATCATTAATGTCATTGAAATTGGTAATAACTGCTGGTGTACTGCCTACTTCATTTAATAGTTTTAGTCTTACTTCTACATTTGAATCACTATCTACTTCAATTACATCAATTATTGTTTTTAACATTGCATTTGTAATTGTTTGGTTATTTAATATGTCATCTACTGTTTTTATTGTTTTAGTTAATTCTTTTTCCAATACATCTTTTTCTTTTATTTCAGAAGTTATTAATCTTAATTCTCTTTCTAATCTTGCAATATCTTCATTTAATGGATTTGTGTATTTCTTTAATTCTTGTATATTAATAACTTCGTTTTGAAACATCTCCATATATTTTTGTTTTTTCGTGGTAACTTTTTCAATTTCCTTAAGTAAACTTTCTTCACTTCGTTCATTACTTTCTCTTAATTTAGTAATCTTTTCAAATTCCTTTTCAACTGCTTTCATAAAGTTCTTTTTATTTTTTATTATACTTTTTAAATAAGTCTTTATTGCATTTAAAAGCTCTTCTTCATCTATTACAGTTGTGTTAGGGCAATGATTTACACCCATTGAATTTCTTCCACTACAAACCCATCTTACATATTCTGGTCCATCTTCTTTATATTTTCTTTTTATTCTTCTAAAAGAATAACCACAATGTTTGCAATATATTAATGTGCTAAATACATATTCTGTTTTTTCTCTCTTATTGTTTAACTTAAATTCGTTTGACCTTTGAGCAAGTATTTCCTGTGCTCTATTAAATAATTCATCTGATATGATTCTAATTTCAGGTCTTTCAACAACTATCCATTCTTCTTCTGGTAAATCTTTTCTTGTTCCTGTTATAAAGTCTGTTACTTCACTCTTTTTATTTGTTACTCTTCCTGTATAAATTGGATTTTTAAGCATTCTCACAATTGAAGTTTGCACCCATTTTGATTTTGTTTTCTTTGTTCTTATTCCTCTATCATTTAAATCCCAAGCAATTTTAGTTGTTCCTATTCCTTTATATACATAGTTTTCAAATATTTCTTTTACTATTTTTGCTTCTTCTTCATTTATTTTTAAAGTATATCTTTCATTTGGAATTTTATCATATCCAAATACCAAATTAGGAACTCTTCCTTTTTGTGCAGTGATGTCCTTACCGAATTTAACCCTCTTAGACATATTAGCACTTTCTTGTTGTGCCATTGCTCCTAAAATTGTTAATATAAATTCAGAGCCACCTTCCATAACTTCTCCATTATTTAAGAAATCAACTTGAACATTATATGATTTTAGTTCTCTTACACTTTGTAATAAATCAACTGTATTTCTTGCAAAACGGCTTACATCTTTTACTACTACTTTATCAAATTTTTTTGCCTTAGCATCTTGCATCATTTGTTGGAATTGTTTTCTGTGTTTTATTTGCTTTCCAGAAATTCCTTCATCTGCATATAGCTTGTACAATTCATATCCGTTCTTTTTTGTAAATTCATTAAAAAATTCTATTTGTTTTTCTAATGAATCTATTTGTGCCTCTTTCTCAGTTGATACCCTACAATATGCTGCAATTTTCATATAACATTTCTCCTTTTCTGTTTCATTATTTTCGTTCTGTTACATTTTAGCATATTAGTTTCATTTTTTCAATATATAAGCACAAAAAAACTACTCCTATTTTTAGGAATAGTCCTTTGAATTTCTTTCAGCTATTTCATATTTCAAAACATCTTCTAAGAAATTTTGTATTAATTCTTCATTTACTCCATCCATTGCTCCAACTATAATATCTTCATCATGAAATAATTTTTCTGCTTCTTTCTCAAATTTAGAAATATCATATGGGAATCTTCCAATTTTTCTAATCATTTAACATCCTTTCCTAATATTCTAATAAAGTTTATTAAAATATTAATTAAAAATTTTTTAATCAATTTTTTTATATTCCCCATTTATTACTTGATATTTTCCATCACCTTTATAGTTATTAGTAACAAAATCTATGTCTTCTATAGAAAAATTTTGTTCTTCCGTAACATCATTTAAAAAGATATACCCATCATCTTCAAAAGCCTCATATATATGTCCTTCTTTTTTATATTCATTGTTTCTTTCATTCTCTTTTTCTTTTAAATTAGGTACTTTTTGGCTTGCTAAATTTACTATTTCTTCTTTTAAATCCGTTCTTACATTTATAGTTCCATTTTCGTTAAATTGAAAAATTATATCTTTATCTTGAAATGATTTTGGAACTTCATCTTTTGATATAGTAATATGAGTAATTTCTCCATTTTCATATTTATCAACATTATAAAACTCTCCTCCTGCAGAGCCATTTGCAGTGAATTGTTTTCTATATAAAGTTCCTTCTTTTTCAGATATTTCTAAGATGCTATTATCTACTGCTTTGCTTAATTCATTACTATATGAAATATCTGTCGACCATCTTGATAATCCTATTGTTGCTGCTACATTATCTTCCATAAAATTTTGATAATCCCAATAATTACTATATTTACTTTCTTTATTAACATTCATAATATTTTTGTTATCACCTTTTTCAAGATAATCTTTCAATTCATTGATAAAATTATTTACAAAATCAGATAAAACCTTGCTTTGAAGTAAATCCTTTCCTAGATTTTTAATGTTAAAATCTCCTAAGTTCATATATATTTTGACCTCTTTCTAAAAATATTGTTTTGGGAAAATTTAGAATCAATATTAAGAATAAAAAATTGATTGATTAAAATTTATATTCTTATATTAACATGATTTCCGTCAATTTACAATACTTCTATCTAAATTTTTCATTTTTATATATGAAATTTATTATTTTTATTCTGCCAATTTACTTTCTCCAGTGGAATAATCTATAATTACTCCAGGTTGCACATTATAAATGTAAACATAAAAGCATATATTCTTACCTCTATCTTCAACTGATTCTGCTTCAATAGTTATACCACTTGCAAGTTTATTTTCGCCTTCATATATTGGTGTTACTCTATATAAACAATGGTTGTTAGGATTATCATTTAAATATTTTCTTACTCTATTTTCAAATGGTGTCATTCCACTAATATTAAAATATCTTGTTCCTGTTATAATGTTTTTATCATTTGCATTTTCTGCTGATAAGCTAAATGCAATTAAATGGCATTTATTATATAAATTAGCTAAATTTATTTCTGGATATTCTGTGTTTTGCCATCCAGATGGTATTATTTTATCTAGTGATTTCCTATTTTCATCTTCTTTTGGCATAGTTCCATATTTATTTAAATTTGCAAATGCTACTCCACATCTTCCATAATTATCTAAATCACTATAATCTTCAAATGAACTTGTTGTAAAATCCTCATCAGTAAAATTTGGCATGTTATTATTTATTGTTACATAAGGCTCTGATGAATACTCTGGTATAGTATCTAATGTATATGAAGTTGTTGATTGAACATTTATATTATTTTCATTATAATTATTTGTTACATAAATACCCACACCAATAATTAAAATAAATAAAATTAAAATTAGGATTTGTTTTATATTTTTATTCGTATTTGGATTATTACTTACTTCTTCTTTCATGGACTACTCCTGTTTTTTCTATTTCTTATCTTTTAAATACTCTCTATTCAAAATTTTCATTGACTGCTTTGTTGGCTCTAATTCATATTCGTAGCAATCTGCATAAATTCTTGGAACTTTCTTTAATCTAAAATTCATATCGTCAATATCAAAAGCATCTAAGTCAAGTTCTTTCACTCCAAGCCATTCTGAATAATTTTCATATTCATACCCTTCTTTTGAAATAAAAGCTTGTCTAATCTCATCTAGTCCACCAGTTCCACCACAATCTTCTATTATTCCATACCCTTGTCCTTCTATAACTCTTGGAAATTCTTTTCCATCTGTTTGTTTGTCTTCTAATATTTTTTCAAGTTTTACTTTTATAATCCAGTTATCTCCAAAATCGTATTTAAATATCATTTCATCATTTTCATGATATATATAATGTTTAACATATTCTTCTGTTGCGTCTTTTAATGGTTTATATCCTTCTAAATTGTTGAAATTATATATATTATCTTCATCTGGTATTCCGCATCTAACTTTCTTAAAATCTATCTTTGTATTTGGAAAGTCTTCAAAAAATTTCTTATCACTTCTCTTAAAATTTTCTAGCCTATCTATTTCAAACTCATATAAATGACTTGCTTGCATTTCAAATAAAGTCATTATAATATATCCCAATCTTGAAAATTTTATATTATTCATCACTTGAATCCTTCTCCATATTTTAGGCTCATAATCTTCTAATTCTAAATACAATTGATATAATGGTTGACTTGCCATATTTTATTACTCCTTTATTCATTACTTATATATTTTTGATTTTTACTCTTAGGTTTATCTGGAATTGTCATTATTATTTTTCCATTTTCTAATAATGGTTTTAAATAATTTCTTTTAAATCTATCTATACCTTTGTATCCACAAAATTCTGCAATTTCTTTTGCAGTTTTTGCTTTTATACAAAATTCAAGTATTTTTTCTTCAAGATTTTCATACGTCTTTTCATACGTCTTTTCATACGTCTTTTCTTGTATGTTTTTATTTTCTCCTGTTAAATCAAGCAACTCTTTATCGCTCTTTCTATAAAAAATAACCATAAATCCATTTTTTCTAATTTCAAATTTTACTTTTGTGTTTGATGTTTGACAAGCCTCAGTGATTCTTCTAAAACCAGACCCCCATTTTTCTATATCTTTTGATAAGTATAAAGTATTTGCTATTAATGGATTTCTTGGAATAGATCCTTGTCCTTCAATGAAATCTTCTGGTTTAAATCCTTCTGGAAATTCTCCAGGATTAAATATTTCTACTCTATCTTTATATATTGCAATTTCATTGCTTTTTGGATTTTTAAAATCTCTGTGTATAAGTGAGTTTATTATTGCTTCTCTTATAGCTTCTAAAGGTATTTCTGGTATTTCAACTCTTTCCATACTTCCAGTTTTAAAATTAACAGGCCATTTAATATTTTTTCTTATATATCCTTCACCTACTTCTATTAATTCAAAAACATTTCCAAATACTTGATCTATATCTAAAAAAGTCAATTTGGTTTCTGTTGCAAAGATAGCCATTTGCATTTCAAGTTTTGCTTCTTTTGCGAACAATATATATCCTGCATTTAATAGTTCATTGTTTTTATTTACCAAAGATAACTTCTTTAATATCTCCTCTTTGTTTGTATATGGGAAATTGATTCTTTTTGCTTTTCTACCTTTTTCTATAAACTCTTTTAGTAATTCTTCGTCAATGTCATCTATTGTATAATCAGATACTTTTCTTTCCCATTTGCCTATTTCATTTTCATCTTTTAAAATTAATTTTCTTATTTCTTTCATTGAAAGTTGTCTATCCTCATCACCAACTCTCATATATGCTCGTCCAAATGCTAAATACGGAATGTCATCTCCTTCAAATTCAACTAATATACAGTCTTTATCATTTAATTTAACTTTATTCACAACTGGGTATATTTTAGGTTCTATATTTTCAGATATTGCTTTTGAAACTTCTCTTATTGTTTTACTTGATACATCTTGTCCAATGATTTCTCCATTATCTTTTATTCCAAAATATAGTTTTCCACCTTGATGTTTATTTAATATTGAAACTATAGAAATTATACCTTCTTTTAGTTCTCCTGTTGTTTTCTTAAATTCTATAACTTCATTCTCTAAAAAATTTATATTTGCCATAAAATTACTCTCCTATATAAGTTTTTCTTTGCTCAAATTATAGCATAACTTCTTTAAAATTTACAGTGTTTTTCTGAATTTTTACAATTCTAATTCATCCTCTATTTCCTCGTGAGAATTTTGATAAGTATTTGAATTGTTATAATCAAATTTTATATTGTCATCATTCTCAGCCAAATTATAAGCAAGAACTCCAGCCATAGCTTGTACAATTTGTTCTTCAGTATTAGGATTAATAAATGTAATATTCAAACTCTTTTTCAAAATTCTCACCTTCTTCCATTTCAATACTATTATTAAAGTTTAAAAAATATTACTTTTATTTTTAACTACAAGTGGTAAATACCCATATGAGATTTGCCCTCATTCCACCTTTAGTGAACCGCCCCTTTACATCACGTTAGCCAGACGGAAGTATCATTATATGTCTTGCAGTTTGCTATTCAATTTTCAATGTGCTATAATAGAAAATAGATATTTAAAATTGCTATTTTCTATTTTGTAAATTCATTGTACTCGCCTAAAAATAACTTGTAAAGAGATTTTACAAAGTCTATAGATAAATTAAAAATTGAAATATCTATATTCTATTTTTATAAATGGAGGAAATGCTTATATGGTAAGTAATTTTGGAATAAAGAACAACAAAATTATTATAAAAAATACACGGAGAATATTTTGGTGCTTTAGGAGATTTTGAATATAATATCGGAGATAAATTATACGAATTTGCAACAATGAGTTATGAAGATTTTGATAAATTAAAAGCAATATACACTCAACTAATAGAACTTGTATGTAGAGGTAAGGAAGCTGATACGGAAGATGAAAATATGGATTGTTTTTTTAAGATGTTTCAAATTGTTAGAGCTTGTTTAGAATTTTCTCCATATACTCATTTCTATACACAAGTTTTGATAGATTTGATAGTTAAAACCTATAATTTCAAAACATTTAGAACAGATTTATTATTTAAATCTCAAATTGGTGTTTTTATTGAAAAATCAAAATATTCTCCAAAAGAACTTTATGAACAAATAGAAGAAAATCAGTATACTATTGAACTTATTTTTTATGAATGGACTAAGAAAATAGATAAAGTTTCAGATAAAAAACATAAAGAATATATGGAATACTTTTTCACTATAAGAGATTTACTTATAAATAACTTTATGGAAAAGAAGGCTGATTTGAAAGAAAGATTAGAATTAATTAGTAAATACTCTAATAATTCTTTAGTTAGAAATTTAAGTGTTCCTGAAAAATTGTACTTGTATGAAGCAAAAAGAGTATTTGATATTCATTATCTTAATACTAATCCTGCACATGCATTATTCTTAGATACTAAATTTAAAACAAAATACATAGCAGATACTGAGTTATCTTTTAAAGAAAGAAGATTAGATGTTGATAAAATAGTAGAAATCATGAAGGAAAAGAATGTTGTTACTGAAGAAGTATATGAAATTGAAACTGCAGAAGATCAAATTAGATTTGAGTTATTTAAAGTTATTCAAAACAACTTTGTTATAAATAAATGCGAAAATTGTGGAAGATTATTTATACCCGCCACCACTAGTAACAATCCTTATCAAAAAGGAAGAAATGACCAAAAATATTGTAATAATATATACAAAGATACTGGAAAAACTTGCAAAGAAATTGGAGCATTAAATAAACGAAAAGAAAAAGTTGAGAATAGCACTATTTTACAAGAATATAATAGAGAATATAAAAGAATACATAGAGCACATTATACTCATACTAAAGAATTTAAAGAGAAGAAATTTAAAGAATGGTCTAAAAAAGCTAGACAATTAAGAGATTCTTATACTGATGAACAAATAGAAGAATTTAAGGTGGAATTAATGAAATTAAGCAATATGTATTGGAAAAAGAGTCAATAAAAGCTACCACTTAATATGGTAGCCTTTATTCTTTTCTTTAAGCATTAACTAATTCGTAGTATTCTCCTTGTTTATTAATAAGCTCATCATGATTTCCTTCTTCTATTATTTTACCATTTTTCATAAGTAATATTTTATTACATTTTTTAATAGTTGATAGTCTATGTGCAATAATAAAACTTATCTTTCCTCTTGTTATTTCTTCAATTGCTTTTCTAACCATCATTTCAGATTTATATGAAAGTGATGCTGTTGCTTCATCTAGTATTATAATTTCTGGATTTTCAACCATTACTCTTGTAAAATTTAAAAGTTGTTTTTCTCCTGCTGAAAAAATATCTGTATCTCTAGAGATTTTTGTTTCATACCCATCTTTTAGTGACATTATTTTGTCATGTAAATTTAATTTCTTACATATTTCAATTATTTCATCTTTTGAAATATCTTTATTTGCATAATTTATATTTTCTAAAATAGTTCCATCAAATATTACAACTTTTTGCATAATATATCCAATTTTATCTCTTAAACTTTTTATACTATATTCTTTATAGTCTTTTCCATTTATTTTGATAGTCCCTTCTTCTAAGTCATAAAATCTACAAATTAAATTTACCAAACTTGTTTTTCCACTACCTGTTCTACCTATTAGGGCAATGCTCTCATTTTTATTTACATTAAATGATATATTATTCAAAACATTTTTTTCATTATCATATGAAAAACTAATATTTTCAAATTGCATACTATTTACATTTTCTAATTCTATTCCTATGTCTATTTCTTCCTCTTCTTTTTGCAAAATACTATTTATTCTTTCATATGATATTTTTCCAATATTCCTTATTTGAAATCCTTCTATTACCCATTTTGCATATGTTTCTGGTGAAGATATATATCTTGCAAGAATTATCATAGCACCATATGTAATAATTCCTTGCTCAACTCCTATTGAACCAATTAATATATTCAATACTCCAACAAATGAAACTATCAAGTCATATAAACAGGTATATATTCTAATATTTTTTTCTAACTTATTTACAGACTTTTCATATTGTGAGATCAGCCCTTTTACTTGTATCATTCTTTCGTGTTCAATTTCTAATGATTTTATTGTAGAATATCCTTGTACTTGTTCATTTGACCAGTTTAATATTTTAGCATTTGCTTCTCTTTTTAACTTTGTGTACTCAATTGATTTTTTATTAAATATATGTGTTACAAAAAATCCAAATATATATATTAAAAATGTTATCGTAACTATTGGTATATTTAGATACATTAATACAAGCAATGTTCCAACTAATCTTACTATTCCTCCAAAATAAGATCTACATATTCCCGCGTTATACCATCTTGCAAATTCTTTTGTGTCATTTATTATATTTTCTAATATTTCACCAACTCTTATTTTGTCTATCTCACTTTGCGTTGTTTTTTGTAACTTTAAATAAATTTTTTCTCTGTAATCCGCTTCTAATTCTTTTTGAAATCCCTCATCATTAAAGTCTTCAAAAAATGTAACAATAGAACGCAAAATATTGACTCCAAAATAGCTTATACCTAATACTATTATCAATTTAATATCCTTACTTGGTATTGCATATTCTACCATAACAATTGTAAAAGCTATAAAAACTACTACCATTATACTTGTTATAAACCAACCGAAGTGCTACTTTAATTGATTGTTTTTTGTAATTATTTATAATTTCTTTTAACATTACTTAAAATTCCTCATCTTCTATTATTTTATTTTTACTAATCTCTATAATTTCTTTATATAATTTATTTGAGTTCATCAAATCCTCATGTTTTCCAACTTCAATAGTTTTATCGTTTATGAATAATACTTTATCACATCTTTTTACTACTTCTGAATCATGTGAAATTATTATTGCTCCTATTTTCATTTTTATAATAGTGTTTAATATATTTAGTTTTGTTCTTGTATCAAGTTTTGATAATGAATCATCAAAAACTATAAATTGGTTTTGTTTTATCAAAGTTCTAGCTATTGCAATTCTTTGTTTTTGCCCACCAGAAATGTTATTTCCACCTTTTCCTATTATATAATCTATGTTTTTATCAAATCCTTTTATATCTTCATATATATCTGCTAATTTACAAGCCTCTATTATCTCTTCATTTTTTATTAGACGATTAGTAATATTTATATTGTCTTTTATTGTGTCTGTAAATAAATATGTATCTTGAAGAACTACTCCTATATAATCTCTTAAGCTCTTTTTACTTACATCTTTTATATTGTGCTTTCCAATATATATATTTCCTGTATAATCATAAAAGCCAATTAAAGTTTTTGAAATAACTGTTTTTCCTGAACCATTATCTCCTATAATTGCTACATTTTCATTTTTATTAATTGTAAAATTCAAATTCTCTAATATAGTGTTATCATTTAGTTTTATACTTACATTTTCAAAAACAATATCTCCATCTAATTCCACATATGGATTTTTTTCTATATCTTCATCTAAATTCATTAAACTTGATAACTTTTTATATGCTACAATAAATTCATTTATTGCTTTTAGCTTGTCTACTGATTTATATACATATTCTAATATTTTTGTTGAATATGTTAGTAAAATTGATATAGTAGCAAGTGTCATTTCTCCTTGTACAACTAGTATTCCACCCCATAGTAATATAAAAGGTTCTTTAAAATTTCTTAAGGTATGTGTACCTATTCCATATAATACCTTCATTTTTGCAAGCTTTATTTCTTTTCTCTTATATTCACTATTCATTTTTGAGAAGTCTTCCATTTCTTTATCTCTTCTGTTAAATATTTTTAACATTTTAGATTCTTCTATTTCTATACTAGTTTTGTTTATTACTTCTCTATTACTTTCTACAATATCTTCTACTAATGGTTTTGATGCTCTAAAATACCATATAGATAATGCTACTATCAATCCACAAATTATAGCTATAAATAATCCAACCGTACTATTTAATTGTAAAGTTTGTGCTACTGCAAATATAATAATAAAAATTGTATCAAAAAATAAATTTATTTGAGAATTAAAAAATTCAGAATATGTAGTAGCATCATTATTAACTCTTTGAATTACATTTGACTTATCTATATTGCTAAATTGCATATAATTTATTTTTGGAATATGCTCTAAAACTGATTCTTTAACATTTCTATTTATTATCAAATTAAATTTTGTATTAATCTTACTCTTCAAATAATTTACAACAAAAACTAGTATATTTAGCATTATCAATATTAAAACAAGAACTATTATCTTTGATATCTTATCATTTGAATAAAATAAGTTTCTTATTAGATTTGGAATTACACTTTCATTTTCCATTATTACACCATCAAGTGCATATTGTATAAACATAGGTATGTACACCAATAATCTTGAATATACTGCACTCAATATTAATATTAAAACTATATAAAATTTTGTACCTTTTAGTGTTCTATTTAAAAAACTATTTTTCATTTTTCCTCTTTTTTCCCATTTATTCTATTTTATATTCCTAATATATCATAATAATACAAAAAAATAAAGTAATTATAGCTCCATTTCAAATTCTTTTTCTCTATCTTCTTTTTCAATTTGTTTTTCGGCATTTAGTAAGGTATTTGTTTCTTTTTGAAAATCTCTTATCAAATTATCTTCTGCACCCATATCAAATTTCTTACAAATCCAATGAATAAATTTATCTATAGTTTCGTAGAACTTATCTACAATTCTATGAAGTTTATTATTTTCTTTTTCTAAACCTTTAATTTTACTCTTGTATTTCCATTCAATATCACTTTCTTTTTGCTTGTATTCAGCCCTAATTTGTTCCACTTCATTGTGTAGATTTTCATTATCTTCCATTATTTTATCTCGTTCTCTTTGATATTTTTCTGCTTTTTCTACCATTCTTGCTTGTCTTGATAATTCTTGTTGTAAAATTAGGTTGTCTTGATACAAGTCATTTATCAAATTATCTTTTGGTTTAATTATTTCTTCAAGTATTTTTTCATCTCTCTTTTTTGAAAGTCTATTTACATTTATATCTCCCAAATTAGGAACATCAGGTAATTCAAGTTTCATGTTTTTTAATTTTTCTTTTGTTTTATCAAAATTAGTTATTTCTTTATATTCTTTTAAATCTATATGTTCCCTTCCTGTTTCTTTTTTTGGCAGACCTCTTTCCAGTTCAAAATTATTAGATATCATATAATCGTAAAAAGCATTTTGAAGTTGTCTATAACTATCTTTAGCTTTCCAAAATTCGCTACAAGCTAATTTATCAATGTCATTACCTTTTTTATCTTTTGTATGAACAACAGGTAAAAAAATTAAGTGCATATGTGGAGTTTTCTCATCCATATGCACTTTTGCAGACATTATATATTGTTCGCCTAAATTTTTATATTCAGCTACGAAATTATATGCAGTTTCAAAGTATCTTTTTGTTTCTTCTTCTCCTATTCTCTCAAAAAAATCCTTATCTGATGTTATTATATATTCACAAGCTATATTACTCACTGTTTTTATTTGACCTTTTAAATTATATTTTTCTTTTATCCTTTCAAATTCCTTTTCGTAACTATATTGTGGGGATTTTATTGAATAGTTCAAATATGATTTTTCTTTATCTATATTTGCATTTGAATAATTCTTGTTTCTTCTTTCGTTGTGTCTATATATTCCTTTTAAATTTTCTATTTTGTATTTTGTATTTCTTATTATCGCATAACTCATCTCATATACCCTCCTTCTTTTAATCTAATTAGTAAACACAAAGATAAGCTAAAATCTTCCGCTTTATCTAATGTGTTGTAACACACTACAACACTTTTTTAGCCTACCGCTTCAAAAAGTGTTAGTGTGGCAGGAGTTCCTGCACCCTTTCCACTCAAAAATAAAAAGCTAATTTTTATTTTTGAGTGCTAAAAAACTATAAATAGTTTTTTAGGCAAATTAAAAGAGGCCTGTTCTAATTTAAGTAGAATTTACCTCTTTTAAATTTGCATATAAGCTACTCCAATCGAAGTCATCGTAATTCCTGTCACTTCTATATGGAATGTTTCTCTTTTTTAGTGTATCCCCTTTATTATAATCATTTTTATTTTTTATATTATTTATTATATCTTTGTTATTTTCACCTATAGGGTATGGTCGTTTTTTACTATTTAAATAGTTATTATTGTCTATACCCTCTTGAAGTTTTTGACTATATCTATTGATGTTTTCGACTATAGGTGTAATTTGTCTTTCTTCTATTTCTTTGCTATCTGTTTTGTACTTTAATTTAACTTTTATATATCCTTTATCTTTTAATGAACTTATAATTTTAGATACTCTTTCATGTGTTACATTTACAATGCTTGCTATATATTTATTACTTGCAAAGCAACTTCCTTTTTCTTCACTCAAATATAAAATCATTGCAAGTATTACTTTTTCTTTATCTGATAAATTTTTATTTAATAAAATTTCTGCTGGTATCCATAGTCCTTTTAACTTTTGCATTGCATACCCTCCTTTCGTTTTTTATTCGCACCACGTTCGATTTTGTGGCTTTTAAATTTGTTTTTAGTATAATTTTTAGGTCAAAAAAATAAAGCCTTAAGATTTCGCTCTTAAAGCTTATTACAAGTTTAATTATTTTTTATTTCTAGTAACCCTATATTTTCTTCAAATAATTTCTTGCATTCTTCTTTAGTCATTTTTCCTAATTTGTATTTTTCATATATTTTTAGTAATGTTTGTGTTTCTATGATCAATGATCCATATTTTGTTGCTAAATCCTTTTGATGTTCATGTATTTCTTGTCTTTCTTCCAACGGTTTATTTCTTTGATGATTTATAACTAGTAGTCCCTTAACTTTTTCTTCTTTTCCTTCTTCCTGTAATTTATCAAAATAGTTTTGAATATGAACCTCTAGCTGCGAAATATTTTTATTTTGAACTGCCGAACTTAATCCTTTAATTTCACCAACAAAAGTTATATCATCTTTATTTATAAGAAAATCTTCTTTTTTTTCATCTACAAACTCACTTGAATCATGTTCTAGAATCTCATCTAAAATTTCTAATACAACCTTTACTAATTCATCTCCATTCGTATATAAAATACTTTTATATTCTAAATTTTTTTCTAATTCTTTATCTATCGCTATATTCTTCTGCTTTATTTCACTTATTTTTGCTAGATTGTTATCTTTATCCTTTTTTAATTGTTCATCATTAAAAAAATTCATATCACTAATCCAGTCAGGCATGTCTTCTTTTCCTTGTGTATTTTTACAATAGTTTTCTATAAATAATTTTAACTTTTCATTATCATCTAATATTTTTAATGTTGTTATAAAAATTTTTTCATTTTTTATTGTTGTAACTTTTTTACTATTATTAGAAAATGTTAAAACTTCAAACTTATCTTCCTGATAACTATTAAAATTAAAATCTGCTTCTAAACTTTCATTTTCAATTGTAGTTCTAGTTTTTTCAAATGTCAACTTTACCTTTCCCATATTAAATAAATTACTACTGATGATTTTTACTAGATTTTCTTTATTATCTTTCAATTGTATAAATTTGTCCAATACATACCTGCTATTTTTATACGTTTTATGATAATAAAATTCTTCATTTTGTGGTAATACTATAACTATTTTTGAAATATTGCTATTTATTATTGCCTCTTTTATAGTAAGTAAATCATTATAACAATTAACATTTGTAGGTTGTGATTCATCATATCTCCATATATATTCACTAGTTAAATCAATTACACATATTTCAAAATCATCTAAAGCTTGTATCTCTCCTAATTTTGATATTTTATATTGTTTATCAGAATATTCTTTATATTTACCTATATCATAAGTTATTATTTGTATCATTTCTTGTCTCCTTTTATAAATTCTTTTTATACTACCATATTTTACCACATTTTGTCGAAAAAATAAACCCTAAGATTTTACTCTTAAGGCTTATATAATATTTTCTATTTAATTACAAATCCCAATCTTACCACAGGATTTTTCTCTGCTAGAAAAACTTTCTTTATTTCAATACTTTCTGGAATAGGCTGTCTTTTATTTCTACCGTTCCAGAGTGTAACATCCGTGTGTACTGTACTTTTACTTATTCCAAATTTCACAGCTGCCCCTCTTACTGTATCTTTTGAATCTATAATATAATGTGCTAAATTTGTCGCACGTTCTTCTATTGATATTCCCTTCATAAAGCAACCCCCATTGAATACTTTTGTTTAATTGTATTCGCATAAGGGTTGTATTAGAACGTCATATTTTTCATTTATTTTTTACCAAAAAACCTTTGTAATTTATCAAATAGCTTTTTAAAAAATGGTTCTTTGTAATTAACCATGGAAACTTCAACAGCTGATGTATTGATACTTTGTTTTTCTTTTGGCTTAAATAAGTTTTCTGTTTTATATTGTTCTTTTATTTTTTCTTGATATTTTAATGCATTTTTTCTAATAGTATCAATAAATTTTTGTTTTTCACTTTCCTTACATAAATAATCCAAATAAATTCCAGCCAATATATCTCTTGTCTTATCTTTTAACACCATTTTATTTACATCTTCTGAAAAATCAATTGAAGGTTTATAGCTTTTAGATTTATTATTTTCTAAGAATTCTATAATTTTTTTAGGAATTTTATTAAATTCACTTTCTTCTAATTCATTTAAAATTCCTAACACTTCTACAGCGGCTTCACAATATTCACTACTTAACATATACCTCACCTCTACTATATTTTGCAAGTTCTTTTTGAGCTGTTCTGTCAATTCCATTTGCTTTGTCTACAATAATTTCAATATCAAAAATGTTTTTTGGTTTGTAATATGGAAGACTGACTTGCTCATCTCCATATAAATCCTTTAATTTTTGCTGATATTCTTTTAAATTAGTCAAACTTTTTCCTTTTTGACCATTAATAAAAAAATTAAGTCTTTCTTTATATGTATCTAAACTTGTATGTGTAAGTGTTAAACATCTTTCCTCTTCTTTAAATTCTTCATTTGACATTTCTAAATATTTTTTTGTTACTGCAGATAGTCTATCTTGTTTCTTGTCTTTTTCAAATTTCTCAAAACTTCCTTCATCTAAATAAAAAACTCTTGTATTTCTATCTCCACTTACTGGTTCACACACAAACAAATATCCATTTTGATTACAATTTATATCATTTAAAAGATTTTTATAAACAAAACTTATATATGACATTTCCTGTGTGCCATCTTCTAAATTTTCAACAACCTCAACCTTTCCTTTAGGTTTATTTTCTTCTAACATTTTCCTTCTTTTTTGAAAATCTATTATTTCATTTTTTCTTTCATACTTATTTCTCTTATCATGCGTATTTTGTGTTTTTCTTTCTATTTCATCAACTCGTTGTGTTATAGTACAAGTATGTTTTTTGCTTTGTTCTTTTTCATCTATTAAATATTTATAATATTCAATTAAATTTCCAAATGCTTCATTTTCTGCTTGTTCTATTCCAGCTATAATAAGTTTCGCCCCTGCATCATTTACTTTATTTTCTTTAGTTATAACATTCATAATTTCATCATTTAACTGGGTAAAATTTATTTTATTTAATGCACTTTTTTCATTATATTGTTCATTCTCATTTCCATATAAATCAACAATTGTATAATTGTCATTACCACTAAATCTTAATATTATTTTTCCTTTTTTTCTAACTATAGAAAAGCCATCTATATCCTCTGGATTTTTGTTATTCTTATATTTGCAGTTTTGTTTATATGTAGGATTATTTTTTTGCATTATATTTGCAATTGCTTGTTTTACATACTTTCTTTCCAATAAATCTGAAAACATCCAATCCAATTCTATAAAAGCATTTCCTCTATTCCATGACAAAATTCCATCTGGTTTAGTATTTGAAAAAAATTCTTCAAATTTCTTAAAATTTTCAAAATCTTTACTCATAAAATCCACCTTATTTCTAATATTACTTCATTATATATTTTATAAATATTTTCTTTTGTTTTCAACATTTTCTTTATTATTTAATATAATTGTAATCTTTTTGTAATACTTATTGCTAATATGTCTAACTTTTGATAAAATTATTTAAGGAGGCTTAAAATGCTTAGAATTAATAATTTAAAAATAAGAAAAGATTTAACTGAAAAAGAAATATTTGAATTTGCAATAAGTAAATTTCATATAAATAAAAATGATATTATAAATATGTTTATTTCACGAAAATCTATTGATGCCAGAAAAAAAGATGATGTTTTTTATTCTTATTCAATAGATTTAGAAGTTAAAAATGAACAAAAATATAAAAAATTAGAAAAGATTAATGTAATAAATCTTCCCCAAATTGAAATAAAAAGAAATAGTAAATTTAAACCTGTAATAGTTGGAGCAGGTCCAGCAGGTCTTTTTGCAGCACTAACTTTAGTCCAAAATGGAATAAAGCCTATTATTATAGAACAAGGAAAAACAGTAGAAGAAAGAAAAAAAGATGTAGAATCATTTTTAAATAATGGAAAATTAAACACCTTATCAAATGTTCAATTCGGAGAAGGTGGAGCTGGAACATTTTCAGACGGCAAATTAACAACTGGTATTAGTAGTCCTTACTGTAAAAAGGTAATTCAGGAATTTGTTAACTTTGGAGCACCTAAGCAAATTCTATATTTACACAAGCCCCATATTGGAACTGATAATTTAATAAATATTATTAAAAATATGAGAGAATATATAAAATCAAAAGGTGGCGAATTTCTGTTTAATCAAAAAGTCACTGATTTTGAGTTTAAAAATAATCATATTTGTGCAATATATTGTGATAAAAAAAAGATTGAAACAGATAGTGTTATTTTAGCAATAGGACATAGCAGTAGGGACACTTTTGAAAAGCTTTATAAAAAAGGTGTAAAAATGGAAGCTAAAAATTTCTCAGTAGGTGTTAGAATAGAGCACCTACAGTCTGAAATAAACAAATCTCAGTATGGTACAATAACAAAATTAAAATTACCGCCTGCAGAATATAAAATGGCATATCATTCACCAACTGGTCGTTCTTGCTACACATTTTGCATGTGTCCTGGTGGCCAAGTAATGGCATCATCAAGTGAAGAAAAAACAATTGTTACAAATGGTATGAGTAATTTTTTAAGAAATGGAAAAAATGCAAATTCTGCTCTTTTAGTAAATGTTACTCCTGATGATTTTTTTGATAATTCTCCACTTGCTGGAATATATTTTCAAAAAGATTTAGAAGAAAAAGCATTTATTTTGGGTGGAAGAAATTATTATGCTCCAGTACAAAGAGTAGAAGATTTTATAAAAAATCAAAAATCAACTTTTATTGGGTCAATTGAACCTTCATATAAACCAGGAGTTACACTATCAAATTTAAATGAAATATTACCTCAATTTATATCAAATACATTAAAAGAAGGTATTATATATTTTGATAAAAAACTAAAAGGATTCGCAAACCCTGACAGTATTCTAACGGGATTAGAAACAAGGAGTTCATCACCTGTTAAAATCTTAAGAAATGAAGATTTATGTTCAAACATAAATGGCTTATATCCTTGTGGTGAAGGAGCAGGTTATGCAGGTGGCATAATGTCTGCTGCTGTTGACGGAATAAAATGTGCAATAAAAATTGCCACCAGTTCCGGGTTTAAATGGCAATAAATTGCAATAGTTCCGGGTTTGGATGGCAATAA
>OHWU01000171.1_pt1 | contig 37375 bp, 20 predicted proteins | sample 1579821 | NCBI WGS metagenome assembly OHWU01 (sample SAMEA3882548, study PRJEB24775) | human gut metagenome | biome: human-associated habitat; feature: intestine environment; material: feces | place: Netherlands | collected 2009/2010 | reverse complement strand
TTATCCTCTCTTGACAACGGCTTTTTCAGAACAAATATTAAAGCAATTCCCACAGTGCAGGCAACTGTTTTGAATAATTCTTGCGTATCCGCTTGTAAAATCAATACATCTCTGCGGACAGACTACAATACATTTCTTACAACTGATACACTTATCTGTTATATAATAGCCGTCAACTGTTTTTATACCGTTTCCAAATGAAAAAGATTCTCTATCAATAGGTTTTTTTGAAAGGTCAAACCATTCTCCGCATCCGTCATAAATTCTAAACACGGTAAGAGCCGTGCTGGACTCTTTTGTGGGATAGATTTCGTACATATAGCTGTTTTTCTCAAACAACCTGTTCAGATAATCGTTACCGACTTCCTCAACCTTTCCTCTGACAGAAATTGCAATGCATGAAAGCGTGTCAGTGTCTTTCATCCCTGTCAAAGAAACATATCTGCCAGTCTTTAATCGAGCATAAAAATTCTTTCCTCTTGCGGTAAGAAAGTACAGTCCGTTTTCGTCATAGTCCATAATGTCGATGGCACACGTTACAGGCAAGGTGTTTTCGTCCACAGTTGCCATAACGGTTGAATGTATTTCTTTTGTAAGATATTTAAGATAATCCATTATTACCTCCGTATAAAGGCAGAGAGTCACGCAAGAAAGGGCTTGCGTGACTCTCACACTCATTAAAATTTTCCGTTTTGATTCTGCCAAGTTGATTTATCGGCAATAGTTTCCATTACATCCCAATGTTCTGCAATTTTGCCGTTTTTAATTCTCCACAAATCATAATAAGATGTAGGTGCTCCGCCGAAAGTTCCCTCGCTGACTGCAAGCACATAATTGCCCTGTGCAAGCACCTGATGAACAGTAGTATAAATCATCTGGATGCCCTGTTTGCCGAGTGCTTCAAGTGCTGCACCAAGTCCTGAAAGTCCGTCTGCAATACCTGTGTTATGCTGAATGTAAGTATCACCATCAAAGTAATCAGGCGTTTTTTCGGGACGATTGCCTTGCATTACATCATAAAGGAAGTTTTTTATGAGTCCACGGTTTGTCTCTGTCTTATCAAGGTCGTTGATTTCCATAGTGCCGTCTGTTTGCGTGTGACCTGACGGGTTCGGCTCTGCCTTGCTTGCAATGTTGTCCCAGTGTTCTGCAATCTTGCCGTTTTCGTCGAAGCGGAAAATGTCAAAAGCAACCTGCTCGCCCACACCTGCAAAGTTATAAACTGTCTGCAAGAACACCTTGTCGCCGTCCTCGAAAGCACGAATGTTGTTTACAGTTGTTTTTACGGGAGCTGAAGCAAGATAGGAAACAGAGCCTACAAAAGCATCCCTGCCTGTGCCGTATGCGAGATTGTGCTGAATGTAATTTTCTGCAAGAAGCTCGGAAGCTTTTTCTGTATCGCCTGTGGCAAAAGTATTAATAAGTCTAATAGCTTTTTCTGTATTTGTCATTGTGATTACCTCTTTCTTGTCGTTTTGATTATTACCAAAGATTTTCTTAAAAATATTCATTTTGGATTTCTCCTTGTCTGTGCTTTGAGTTACGAAACGGCCGTTCTTCGTAGCTCTTGACACTATTATATCTGTGTCGATATCGATTGTAAAGTAAGCGCAATATTGTGCCGTAGTTACCCGAAAGATACTATTGGGCGGTTACCGAACGGAAACTAATGCGTAAACACAAGGGCTTTCGGAGTTTTAAACGCTGAAAATTTTTTAAGATTTTTTTGATTTATGATGTACTTGACGGCCAATAGGGGGGGATGGTACAATTAAATTGTAAATAGCAATTAGATATTATGGCGGAGGTGGCATATGAACGAGAAAACAAAAGAACTTCCGGCTTGTCCTGTGGAAACCACCTTGACATTGATTGGCGACAAATGGAAGGTTTTGATATTAAGGGATTTAATGCCCGGAATAAAGCGTTTTGGCGAGTTGAAAAAATCCATCGGCACGGTATCGCAAAAGGTGTTGACTGCACAGCTTCGTGATATGGAAGCGAACGGACTTGTGCACAGAGATGTATATGCCGAAGTTCCGCCAAGAGTGGAATATTCTTTGACGGAATTGGGTCAAAGTCTCAAACCGATACTTGACGCTATGTGGAACTGGGGAGAGGACTACAAAAACAGCGTAACAGGAAATTAAAATTTTTGTGTGACAACAGGAATTATGATATACGGTAATTCTTGAATAATCCTTATAACTTGTGCCAAACGGTATATATAAAATCGTTTAAGTCACAGTTGTCAGGAGCGAGTTGGAGTAAGGTATTGTAACTAAACAATCTATTCTCAATATTGAATTAATGTACAAAAAATAGGAGCTAACTGATTTGACTTTCAGTTAGCTCTTTGCATTATATACCGAGAATTGATTTCAATTCAGGCTTATTTCCTATTCGCCACATAAGAACAAGATCAAAGCAAGCTAATTGATCTAGCTCAGAAGGACCATCAAGCATATATCCATGTTTTTCAAAGATGGGAGCATACTCAATAACGATTTTCTTCAAAGCTACATTGTTGAGTGTTGTCATTCTGTTGGGTTCGATAATAAAAGATAATAGCATTTTTGAAACAGATAAACCTGTTGTATCTTTTATATACTTAAATAAATTTTGTTTTTTATTATTTTTCATATAACAATACCTATATTATTTGCAATCGTATTTTACGTATAATCATATATAAAATTCTTTTTTGAATTTCAACATTTCTATTCTTACGGACAATTTTATTCCATATGCGAAACATATTGTATGTAGGAAAATAAGACGGATTATCTCTGTTAAGTGTAAGACAAAAACTCATCATTAAGTACATTTATTGTATCATATTGCGTTGAAATAATCAAGCGTAGTGTATAAAGTCATCTTGAATTTGCAATATAAGTTCAACGAGCAAAAATAACTCAAAGGAAAAATTCGGTATAATAGAATTGCAACGATTATTAGTGAAAGGATAAGCTCTATGAATCACTATACACAGGTTGGTACAAAAGAACAAGAAAAGATACTATTTTTCTCTAAAATGTATTTAAAACATATTGAAAAAAATGTTGTTATATGTTAAAATAAATTGTTAAAAGAAATGGAGGGAGAACATGAAAAAAGTTTTATATATTTTAATCACAGCGATCTCGGTAATGGCATTTTCGGGGTGCGGGATGAAAAACACAGTACAGATTGGTACGGGTGATGTGAACGGTACATATTATGCTTACGGCACGGAGTTAGCGGGAATATTAAACAACAACAGTGATGTTTATTTTAAAGTACGAAAAACAGCCGGTTCTGCAGCAAATTTACGTTTAATATCTCAAGAATATGTTGACATTGCATTTGTACAAAGTGATGTTATGAAAGACGCATACAACGGAACAGGATATTTTGACAAGGAATACAAAGGTTATTCGGCTATTGCCGGGTTATACACAGAGGCGATACAAGTTGCAGTGCCGAAAGATTCGGATATAAATTCAATAAGCGATTTATACGGAAAAAGTGTATCGCTTGGAGAAAAAGAATCGGGTGTATTACAAAATTCAAAACAAATATTATCGGCATACGGTTTAAACGAAAGTATGGTTGACGCTAAGTATTTATCATACACTGACGCAGCAAAAGCGATGAAAAACGGAAATCTTGACGCATTTTTCTGTACAGCCGGAACACCGACTCGTGCAATAACAGAAATTTCAGACGATATAAAGCTTATCCCTATTGACGGAACTGTTGCGGACAGACTTACAGAGCAATACAACGGATATGTAAAACATACAATAAAAGCAAACACATATGACGGACAAACAGAAGATATTGAGACACTCGGTGTGAAAATGGTACTGATTGCGAGTGACAAGATGTCAGACGACAGAGTAAAGTCAATTACAAAAAACATCTTCGACAACAGCAACAAGTTTGGTTTTGCCAAAGATGATACATTCGATATGAACTTTGCAACAGAAAATGTTACTATACCGTTCCACAAAGGTGCAAGCGAATATTATGCGGAAAACGGAGTAAATGTTGCAACAAAATAAATAAAAAGGGGAAATGCAAAACATGAATCAGATTTCTTTAGATATGTATCAAACGCTTGGTATGGCGGTTGCGGTATTGTTTTTGGGAGCGTTTTTGAAAAAACGTATAAAATTCCTTGAAACATTTTGTATTCCGTCACCGGTTGTCGGAGGATTGATATTTGCGATTGTTTCGTGTATACTGTATGCGACAGGAATTTTGGAAATATCATTTGACGAAACACTTAAAAATGTATGTATGGTAATATTTTTCACGTCGGTAGGATTTCAAGCTAACTTGAAAGTATTGAAAAGTGGCGGATTAAGCCTTGTAGTATTTTTAGTTTGCGTAATAGTGCTTATTATAAGCCAAAACCTTGTTTCGGTAGGATTGGCAAAGTTGGTCGGAGTAAGTCCGCTTATAGGACTTAGCACAGGCTCAATACCTATGGTCGGCGGACACGGTACAGCCGGAGCATTCGGACCTGTACTTGAGGACTTAGGAATCTCGGGTGCGTCAACACTTTGTACAGCGGCGGCAACATTCGGATTGGTAGCCGGCTCACTTATGGGCGGACCTATTGGTAGACGACTTATATTAAAGCACGACCTTTTAAAAACTGCCGTTATGGAAGATGACGCAACACTTGTTGAGGATGAAAAGAAACACAAGAGAAGTGTAAGTATGTATGCACCCGCAACATATCAAATTGCCATAGCAATGGGGCTTGGAACGATTGTTTCGTGGGCACTGAGCAAAACAGGAATGACCTTTCCAATATACATAGGTGCAATGATAGTTGCGGCGGCAATGCGAAACATAAGCGAACACACAAACCTCTTCATCGTAAATATGGGTGAAATAAATGATATAGGTGGTATATGTCTTTCATTGTTCTTGGGCATAGCAATGATTACATTGAAATTATGGCAACTTGCATCATTGGCACTTCCGCTATTGATACTTCTTGCAGGACAAGTTGCGTTGATGTTTGTATTTACGTATTTCGTTCTATTTAACGTAATGGGCAGAAATTATGACGCGGCAGTGCTTGCGGCAGGTACTTGCGGTTTCGGAATGGGCGCAACACCTAATGCAATGGCAAATATGCAGGCACTTACAGAAAAATATGTGCCGTCAGTAAAGGCATACTTGCTTGTACCGATTATAGGCAGTATGTTTGCAGACTTTTTAAATAGTTTAACAATAACTTTCTTTATAAATTTGTTCTAAGAGTGATATGGAGGGATTTATTATGAAAAAGAAACCATTTATAACAGTTGAAACAGAAAATCTTGCAGTACCGGAAGTTCACATCGACAAAGAAGATGTAGAAGAAACAACCGATACGGACGATACAGAAACCATTACATATGACAACGTGGCAGTGCCGGAAATACATATAAAGCGTAAAAATAAATAGTAGATTTTCACATTTTACTTATAAAATGAATAGAAAACCATAAAAAGCATATTATAAATTCATACAGAAAAAAACTTTACGGAGGATATAAGTATGAAGAAAGTAATATGCTTTTTTATTTGCGTATGTTTTATGATGCAGAGTGTTGTTGTATTTGCCGAAGGCAATACCGATTTAGGACTTAATGCAAAATCAGCAATACTTATGGAGGAATCGACAGGTAATATACTTTACGAAAGCAATCCCGACGAGAGATTACCTATTGCAAGCGTTACAAAAGTTATGACTATGCTCCTTATAATGGAGGCTGTTGACAGTGAAAAGATAAGCCTTGACGATATGGTCACTGTAAGTGAAAATGCAATGAGTTACGGCGGAAGTACAATGTTTTTGGAAACAGGAGAACAACTTACTGTAAATGATATGCTGAAAGGTATTGCGGTTGCAAGTGCAAATGACGGTTGTGTGGCAATGGCAGAACATCTTGCAGGCAGTGAAAGTGCGTTTGTGGATATGATGAATGAAAAGGCGAAGGAACTCGGTATGGAAAATACTCATTTTATGAACACAAACGGACTTGATGAAGATGACCATTATTCAAGTGCAAGAGATGTTGCGATAATGTCAAGGGAATTGATGAAACATGAAACGATTTTCAATTACACGTCAATATGGATGGACACACTTCGCGGCGGAAAGTTCCAGCTTGCGAACACAAATAAATTGATACGTTTTTATGACGGTGCAAACGGACTGAAAACAGGCTCAACATCAAAGGCACTATGTTGTTTGAGTGCGGCGGCAAAAAGAAATGATATGCAGCTTATAGCTGTTGTACTCGGTGCACCGACTTCGGCAGAAAGATTTGCGTCAGCAAAATCACTTCTTGATTACGGATTTGCAAATTATGCGGTAAACACACAAATAACCGCCGGAGATGAAGTGCAGAAAATAGCGGTTGAAAAGGGCGTAGACAAAGAAGTGGGCGTTGTTGCAGGTGACAGTTGCTCAACGCTTGTGAAAAAAGGACAAGAGGACAATATTACCAAGGAAATAAAAATAGACGAAACGATTACCGCACCGATAGAGGCAGGACAAAAAATAGGAACTATGACAATAAGCCGTGATGGTGAAGTTATAGCGGATATTGATTTGAATGCGTTGTCGGCAGTTGAGAAAAAAGGAATAGGACTTATAATAAAAGACTTTTTCGCAACTATTTTCTTCGGAAGCAATAACGATACAGAAGAAAACAACGAGATTTAAAAAAATATAATAAAATTGTTGACAAAATAATTTATGTATGGTAGTATATATATATGGTTAGTAAAAACTAACCATATATTTTTAATCTGTCGTTAGTTTATACTAACTAAGAATAAGAGGTGTGTTAAGTGAGTATTGTAATAGTAGGCGGTCACGACAGAATGCACTGCCGATATAAAGAAATATGCAAAAAATTCGGATGCAAATGTAAAGTGTTTACGCAATGTCCTGCGGATTTTAAAAATCAGATAGGCAATCCGGATATAGTTATTGTGTTCACAGGAACGGTAGCACATAAAATGGTAAGAGTTGCGTCAGGTCAGGCTGAAAAGTCGGGTGCAATTATAAAGCATTGTAATTCATCAAGTGCTTGTGCATTGAATGATGCACTTACAGAATGTTTCTGCAAAGCAGTATAAATATTTTTAATATTAGGTTAGTCTAAACTAATCATAAAGGAGAAAATTTATGCCGACAGAATATATTTTAGCATATCATTGTGCACCGGCATTTGCGGGTATAAAACCGTCTAATATAGCCTCGTGCAGTAAGCGTGAAAATCCGAATATAACCGTTCAGATAAAAATGCTTAACGAAAAGCTTAATAAAAACGATATTTACATAGATGTTTTGTGCGAATGTGGTGAACGTGTGCTGTTAATGGTGTATCGAAAACAGAAATTGTGCGAATACTTGCAAAGAGATGATATAAAATCATTTTTGTGCGATAACGATTATCCAAAAGAGTTTTCATTAGCAAAATATTTGGCAATATTAAAGTCAAGGATATATGCACAAAGATTGATGAACAAGGAATTTCCGCACGAAATCGGAGCATTTCTCGGTTATCCTTTGCATGATATATACGGTTTTATAAATCATAAACACCAAGGCTGTCTTTTGACAGGTGAATGGAAAGTTTATGAAAACACAGAGCAAGCAAAAAAATTATTCTGTCGTTATAATAAATGCCGTAAGGCAGTAATTAAAAGAATTAATGAGGGAAGAACTCTAACAGATTTATTTTGTATAGCATAACTGCAAGGGCAGTTTGTTAATAATTATTTTTTGAGGAGGTTCATACAAATGAGCAAAACAGCAATTATTTATTGGAGTGGAACAGGTAATACCGAGGCAATGGCAAATGCAATATTTGACGGCGCAAAAGAGGTTAATGCAGATATAAAACTATTTTCAGTTGACCAGATAACAGCTGATGAGGCAAAGGATTATAATAATTTGATTTTGGGTTGCCCTGCAATGGGTGCAGAGGAACTTGAAGAAGGTGAATTTGAACCGTTTTTCGCAGAACTTGAGGGTAATCTTTCGGGTAAAAATGTAGCATTGTTCGGCTCATACGGTTGGGGTGACGGTGAATGGATGCGTGAATGGGAAAAGAGAGTTACTGACGCAGGCGCAAAGCTTGCCAATGAAAGCGTAATCGTAAATGATTCGCCTGATGAGGACGCTGTCACAGCGTGCAACGGTTTAGGTAAAATTGTAGCAACGCTATAATTAAATAGACTTCCCTAAGAGAAAAAATCTGAGTAGGTCATATTGGCTTGCTCAGATTTTTTTTGCAAATAAATGCTTGTATTTTTATAGTATTTAGAATATAATATAATAAAAAGTGCAGGTGAAGAAAATGAAATATTACATAGGAATAGATTTAGGCGGTACAAATATTGCCGGCGGATTGGTTGATGAAAACGGCAAAATATTGAAAAAAATATCAGTACCGACAGAAGTTGAGAGAGGGGAAAATGCGATAATAGATAATATCGCCGATTTGTGCGGAAAAATTTGTGATGAAAGCAATATCAAGCTGTCGCAAGTTGAAAAAATAGGAATAGGAGTACCGGGAACGGTCGATTCCGAAAACGGAATGATTATGTTTGCGTGCAATCTTAATTTTAATAAAGTAAGTATAAAGCCGATTGAAGAAAAGTGCGGTGTATCGGTTAAAATATTGAATGACGCGGATGCGGCGGCATACGGTGAATATGTTGCGTCGGGAAGTAAGGCGGATAGCTTTATTTGTATAACTCTCGGAACGGGAATAGGCTCCGGGATTATAATAAACGGCAAGATATATAACGGTTTTAACGGTGCAGGCGGTGAAATCGGTCATACTACGTTGATAAAAGACGGTGTACAATGCTCGTGCGGTCGAAAAGGGTGTTGGGAAAAATATGCGTCAGCTACCGCACTTGTTTCACAGACAAAAGCAGCGATAAAAAATAATCCCGAAAGCATAATGTCAAAAGAAACAGTTATAAACGGACAAACGGCTTTTCGTGCGGCTGATAAAGGCGATGAAACCGCATTAAAGGTTGTAGAAAAATATATTGAATACGTTGCAGAGGGATTGGTGAATGTAATTAATATATTCCAACCGAAAAAGGTTGTAATCGGCGGTGGTATCAGCCGAGAGGGTGAGCCGTTTATAAGCAGAGTAAGAGAATTTGTTTATAAGTATGATTATAATAAATACCTTGACAAAACCGAAATAACCGCGGCAGAATTGTTTAACGACGCAGGTATCGTCGGTGCGGCATTATATTAATTAAATATAAGGAGAAGAAAATGAAAAAAATATTTACACTACTAACAACGGCAGCTATGCTATGCAATATGTTTGCGGTTACCTCTTTTGCGGAAGAAAGTGACAAACCGACAAGCAACACAGCAATAACCGCAGCCAAAACGGCACAATGGCGAGCGACTGAAAGCGACAGTGCAACGTATGATTTGCGTATTCACGGTTGGTCAGGATGGGAAACGGCGGCATATATGGGCTTTGAATTGCCTGAAAATTTCAATGCGGAAAATGTAGGCAAGGCAGAACTTGTACTCGATACAACTTCTGTCGCAAATTCGGGAACGGCATACTTATATGAGGCTGATTATTCGGCTTTTGAAAACAGTATGCAATACACTGTTGCACCGACATATACCGAAAAAGAAATTATGTCGTTCACATCACCGTCAAATACAGGTGAATTTAAAATTGATGTGACAGACTACATAAAATCAATCAAGGATAAGGGAAATGTTGCGTTTAGAATAGACGTTAAGTCGCAGAACAACAACACAAACTGGAACATCGGTTCATGTACAAACAGCGGCAATGCACCGAAGATTGTAATAGGCGATGATGATAATGTAATAAAAAATGCGTCATTTTCTGACGGTGATGCAAATTGGACTATTACAAACAGTGAAAATATGACAGTATCTGACGGCAAGTTAAACGCAAGCGGTACAGATTACGAGGCACAAATCAGTCAAACGGTCGGAAATATGGAAAACGGAACATATACACTAAATGCGTATTTGACTAACGACACAACGGACGGTATTTGCTATTTGTATGCCAAAACAAACGGTCACACAATGGCGTCAACGTCAATACCGATAAGTGACAATGAGAGCAAGGTTACAGTGCCGGGAATTATCGTAGAGGACGGAAAATGTGATATAGGACTTTGTATAAAAGGCTCGCAAACTCTTACTCTTGACAAATTGTCTTTTGCAAAGTCGGAGGAGAGCAGAATACCTTTCTTAAAAGGCGGAGAAATTTCAAAGCTTACATATGTAGAAGACAGGGGCGGCAAATTCTATGACGAAAACGGTCAAGAGGGTGACGCACTTCAAATTATGGCTGAAAACGGCTTTAATTTTGCAAGAATCAGAGTTTTAAACAATCCGGGAAAAGGTCACGGAAACGAGTATTATTTGCCTGAAGGCTATCAAGATCCCGACGACTGTCTGGCAATGGCAAGACGTGCAAAGGATAAAGGTATGCAGATAGAATTTACATTTGCATATTCTGATACTTGGTCGGACGGTGAAAATCAGCTTATTCCATATGATTGGCGTCCGTATATTGAGGAGAATAATCTAACGGGTGATGAGCTTGCAACATATCTTGAGGGTAAAATAGACGAATTTACAAAGGATATGATGCTTAAATTAATCGAACAGGGAACTTGTCCTGAATATGTTTCGATAGGCAACGAAATGCAGTACGGATTGCTTTACAACAACCATAAGAACAATAACGGGTTCTATAACAAAAGTGATTATCTTACCCGTTTTGTAAATGCAGGTGCAAGGGCTGTTCGCGAAACGTCACCGGAAAGTAAAATCGTTCTTCACAGTGACCACGGCGGTGAACTTTTGAGCAGAAGAAAGACCTTTATTAATGCGCTTGCAAATATTGATTTTGACGTAATCGGTGTTTCGTATTATCCGTATTACACTAAGTCGATTTCGATTGATGATGTTGTGAATGAATTCAATACACTTATAAATCGTTATGATAAAGATGTTATAATAATGGAAACTGGTTACAACTGGAATGAAACAAAGCCTGACGGTTGGGACGGTCAACTTCAGGACAGTGGATATTATCAAAATATTTACGGTGAAACTCAATCGGGACAAAGAGCGTTTTTGACGGAATTGTATGCAAAGCTGAAACAGGTGCTTGGCGGCAGATGTATAGGTGATTTGTATTGGGATCCGGTAATGGTATATGATGGCGGAACAGGTCAAATCGGTTGGGCGATAGATGAGGCAACCGATACAACTCAAGGCAATGTTGTGCCGAATTCGACTATATTTGATTTTGACGGAAAAGCAGTTGAAGGACAAAAGGCGATGAAATACAATACAAACGCAAGCGACAAAATTAATATAACAGGTACAGTCAGCAATGATAAAGGCATTGTTAAAAATACAGAAATAACATTTACGGTAAACGGTGAAAAATATAACGTTTCCACTGACAGATTCGGCAAATATATTGTGTCTGTGCCATATCCGAAAGAGAATAAATTTGATATTTCGGCTAAAGGCTGTACGGAAAAATATACGCCGGACGCACCGTATTACGGCGTATTTGTAGAGAATATTAATTTTGAAACATATGCTGACGGAACAGAAGCCGACAGTAAGAACTATATCTCAAAAGTAGACGGTACGATAGAAAATTCAATGTTAAAGTATGATGTTGAATACAGAACAGATATTGCAAATGCAAAGTTTTATGTTGCCGTATATGATGACAGAGGTAATGTGGTTGCGATAAGCGACAAAAACAGAGATAATATAAATATCAAAAACGAAAGCAAGAGTTACACGATAAAGGCGATGTTGTGGAACAGAAATTTAAAACCGTTGTGTAATGTAGAAAGTAAGACTGTTGAAAGATAAAAAGAGCCTGTCAACAAAATGTCGACAGGTTTTAGCGACACTTGTATTAATAAGTGTCGCTTTTTTATATAATAGCATAGAATGGTATGATTGCTGTTTTGTGCTATCTTTTTTTATTGTAAATATTGACAATGAAATAAAAACAAGGTATAATTTACTTATCAATCAGTAACTGATTAATATTTTTTAGGGGAAAAATTTAATATGAGAACACAAGAATATAAAGAAGAAAAGAAAAAGGAAATTATGGAAAAGTGTTTTGAGTGTTATTGTGACAACGGACTCAGAAACACAGGGATTAAGGAACTTGGTAAGTATTGTGGTATGACGTCGGCTAATTTATACAGCTATTTCAATAATGTTGATGAACTTATAATTCAGTCAACTGCGTATTGTATGACAAAAGTTGAGGACGATTTTATGGAACTGTCACCGAAAAATCCGCAGGATATAATGCGGTTCATAAGCGAAATTCCAAAATGGTCGGCTCAAAAACACGGAAAAAAATATCGCCTTATGTATCAAGTATACACACATCCCCAATATGTTGAGTATGGGAAAAAATTTTTTAAGGGCGTTAGTATGCGATATACCGAATACGCCAAACAATTATCTCCCAAACTCGGAATACCTGTTGACATACTTACGGGTTTCATATTTATTTTTGTTCGGGCAACAGTGCATTATGCAATGTTTGAAGACGAATACTACTTGAAAGCGGAAATGGAGGCGTTAAAATTATCGGTGATTTCGGTATTGTCTAAAAAATAAAATTGAAAGGCGGGGAATTTTATGAAAATCAAAAGATGGTTAAGTACAATTATGGCAATGTGCATATTTATGTCTTTGATAACGTGTATGCCTGTATCGGCGGCTGCTCAAGAATGGACATATTGCCTTAAAGTACAAATAAGTGACGCAAAAGATTCAAAAAGTAAGGATGGAAATATTAAAGGATATTTGTATTTCAATGGGGAAGATGAAGAAGTTTTTACTTTGCAGAATACAAAAACATCTGGCGAAATGTCAGAAACTACACACACATCTTCAAGAGCACCTTGGACTCTTGATAAAGTGACTATTGAAAACGTTACAACGGATGCATTTAAAATATTATATGTGAGTCTGGGAGTGGCTAAAAAGGGAAGCGACTCATATAGATGGATTATAGATGAGATTTATCCGGACGGAAACGGTACAAAAGACGGTCTTTGGATTGAAAAAAATAAAAAGAGAAGTACCACATACAGTATTAATGTTAATACAAAAAGACGCCTGAAAACTGTCGGAAACTTTGATGATTTCGGAAGTACAATGTATCTTAATCCGACAGGTGAAAAAGACAGCGTTACATATGAATATAACGGATATGTAGGTGACCAATACAATGATATCTTAAACGATAATAAAGAATATTACTGTATGGATATGAGTGACGCACCTACGTTTACATTTGACGTTTCGGGAAAAGGCGAGAATATAACAGTTAATAAAAAAGCACTGATCAGTAATGGTTGCATTACGGAAAAAAGCAGCAATCGTGGTTTTGACATAAACAAATCAAAACTTATGTCGTATATGAATAACAATAATATAAACAAAATTACTATTAAATCAACATTGAAATTCCCGGAAGATACCACATGTAACAAGGAAAGAACAGTTAAAAACATTCCATGGCTTAAATATTACAGCTATGAAGATTATGTCAAAACCTTAACGATTGTCAGAAATGCGTTTTCAATCGGCAGTGTTGAGTTTAGCGACAACTATCAAATACCTAATACAGCTGATACAAATTATAATGCAGATAATCTGTTTTATAATAATGTAAAAAAGAATTCTGAAGGAAAGCAAACAATTACCGTTACTGCGTCAATTAAGACAGGCGGTTATAATAATAATTTGTCGTCAGTCAGTCTTAAAGGTGCAAGTATCACATTCGACAAAGCAACTCTAACGCTTGGTAATACAGGTAAAAAGATAGAGTCAACAACAAAGAAAGTAAGTATAAGTAACGGTAAGTTTAAATTGACGTTCCCTTATACAAGCGGTATGGATTCAGCTAACGGCGGATTAAAACTTGAATTAAGTAATGCAAAATTAAAAACTATAAGCAATTCAAAATTTATGTTGTGGGATGAGGCTAATAAAAAGGTGGAATACAGCTATTTGTCATCAAAGCATAAGATTGACGCGGTAGATCCGACAGTGAAATTATCGGTTTTAAACAATTATAAGGTAGGAGATTGGCACAAGACTGTAACATTCAGTTCAACACCGTCAGAAACATTAAACACAACATCATCAGACGGTAAAGCGACTGATGGAAGTTATTCAATGGAATTCGTGACAGTAAAGGCAATGCCGTAAAAATTTATGATTATAAAGGCAAGAGCAATGTGTCAACCAAGCAGGAGGTCCCGGCAACAGAATCAAGCACAGAAAATGTAACCTTGGCATTAGGTGAAAAGATAGAGGGAATATTTAATCTTAAACTTACAGGTCGGGATAATGCGGGTAATGAACTGTCTACAGTCATAGAAAATATTCACCTTGACAACAAAGCCCCTGAAATTACAATCACAGAAAAAGGAGGTTTGCAGAATTCGGACGGAAGTAAGGGCAATACCTATGATGTAACAATTACCGATATGTCGGGAACGGGTAAGTTGTATTATTGCTTTACAAAAGACCGTATAAATGCACCTGCTTTTGATAAGAGCAAAGCCGAACAGCAAACGAGCGGTACAATAAGCAGTTTACTTGATAAGTGGGCATTTATAAATCAGAGTGATACCGAAAACGGCAAAACTGCATCAGCGTATATTGAGGTTGAAGAAGGCAGTAACTTTGAAGGTACATTAATTTATTTTGCCGAAGATGATTTCGGTAATAAAACGGGAATGTCCTACAAAGATATAAATATCACAAACGAAACGACTAAATGCAGTATTGATACCACAAGCGATACATCAATTCCGCATTCAAATTATAATATAGTTCTTACAACAAAATCTCAAAATACTGTTTATTACAAATGGCAGGACAGTAAAGGCAAGTTTATTACGACTGATACGAAGTATAACGGCAAAAGTATAGATACATCAGCCGATATTCAAACGTCAAATTTAGACGGAACATATAAATTGATATGTACAGTTATACCTCCGTCTGGTAAGGCTAATAAGGTGGAAGTAGAACGATATTTTGCGTTTGACAATTCAGCACCTAAAATCAGTGTTAAGCCGTTGAATGTCGGTACATACAGTGAAAATCAAACGATTTCCGTTATAGGAAGTGACTTGTCGGGAATTAAAGACGGATATGCGAAATTGGTGAACCCGGACGGTTCTGCGATAGAAGGTTTAGAGGAATTTATGCTTGATGTGACAGATGACGCTATTTCGCAAAATATCAATATCAGCGATATTCCGAGCGGCGCATATGCACTTTCTGTAAGAATGACGGATAAAAACGGTTTAGAGGCTACGGCAAAATCAGATACATTCTATATCAGAAATTCAATGCCAACAACAGACGTAAGTTTGATTACCGATTTGACGTATAGAGAAAAGCCTTTAATTTCATCGGAAGATTATAAATTAAAGATTGATGTAAGCGAAGATTTCAAAAATTCAGACAATACAGAAGATCAGAATTTATATTACAGAGTAAGCAATACGGTTGATACATATGGTGAATGGATAAAGGCAGGAGCGGTTAATAAAACCGATATCGGTTTGACTGCAAGTATTGAATCTGATTCACCGATTATAGCGTTGGCAGACGGTGAAAATACTTTCTATGTACAGACTGCAATTTGTGCGGATAATATCGACACAGCCAAGATTAATATAAACACTGTACAGACAAGTGAATTTACATTCTTCTTTGATGAAACACCGCCACAAACAAGAACGGTTATAAACAACGAACATATCTCCGAAAGTATAAAAGGCAAAGTTTATCTTACAGATAATATTGATTCCGATTTGAAACTTGTAAGCAACAGCAGTGACGTTGAAGTAAGCAATTCGGAAGAAGATAACGTTTTCGATATAACCGTAAACAAAAATGTTGATACAACTCTTACGGCGATTGATTTAGCAGGTAACAAAACGGATATACCGCTTGTTATAAACGGTATTGATACCGATGCACCGACCGCTAATATTGAAGTTAGCGAAGTTATGAGCGGTGACAGAAAAGACAGTAAAGCGGTAGTAAACATTAATGACGCAAAAGAAGACGGAGTACAGTTTGCGTTTATTCCTGAAAGCGAATACAGCAGTGCAATGTCTGACGGAAAGATAAAAGACAGCTATCTTGAAAACTATGATAACAGCATAATTAATGTAAGTCAAACAAGTTCGGTTGATGCAAAGTGGGAGAATGAAAAGAACCTGACTTATACTGTTAATATTGCAGGAACAACTGAGAATTATTATGTCGGTGTTCGTATGACGGACAGCGTAGGAAACAGTACAGATGTTATTTTTGATAAAATAATGTCAGTGCAAGACACTGAATTAAAACTTGATTATACGATTGCACCGAAAAAAGCAGGGCAAAAATCTATTGTAAAACTAAACTTCAATATGCCGGTGTATATACTTCCGCAATCAAAAATTGTGTCGGTTGCCGACAGTGATGACGGTAAGACCTTAGATGAAACAAATCTTGAAATAGCAAAGCAAAATGCATTGATATTTGCACAATCGCAATCATTTTCCATAACCGCAAACGGCAATTATAAAGTATATGCGGTTGACGATATAGGCAGAGGGAAAGTCTTTGATTTAGAAATCACGAGCGATAAGGTTGAGTTCGGTAATCTTAGCGGCGTTAAAGCGACTACTTATACAGGGGATAAACCGATTGACGACGGTAAAATGACAGGATGTAATGTAGTTGATGAAGATTGGAATTCTTACAGCACTACCGTTGTGGTTGAACCTATTGATGCAGGTATGCTTTTAAAGCCTATTGAGGACGATTCTGTAAACAACGGATTGAATTTTAACGAATATGACTCTGAACAATATAAATCACAAAGTGGTGAGGGTTATACAAAACTTGTTTATTTTGTAAATACAATGTACGAACCGGGTACAGCCGGTGAAATAGTAACAAGTAACGAAAGAACTGTAGACGTCAATTTATTTGAAGAAGGCAGTGACGAGTCTACTTGGAGCATAGTAACGGCGATAATAGACAACATCGACAATACACCGCCCGATTTTGAATTTCAGTACAGTCCTGAAATTATAAAGGTCAACAATAGTCTATATGACAATGACCGAATATTAAAAACGTATACTCCGGGTAATGTAACATTTACCGCAACTTTGCAAGATAAAGATTCGGGAATAGAAAAAATTGTGTTGGGCGAAATATGGGACGAAAAGAATGAAGTGCCTGTGTCTATCAAAGTTCCTTTAAAGGATTCAGAAGGTAACTATATTGATTATACGGAAAATTCATGGACTTGGGACGGAAATGAATACGGACACCCTGTAACTGTTGAATTTTTCGGCGACAGTGATCCTAAAGGTGTAAAGACGATAAAGTATACGTTTACCGACAATGACTCTATGGATGCAATAAGGTGCTATAACGGCGCAGGTGATTGTTCGTTTGTATTCGTGACGGAATTGGAAAGTATTACAACTCTTGACTGTATCTACAAAATGCCGATAGAGCAAGGCGAAGATAAGGACTATACACTTCAATATTATTATGAAGATAATAACGGCGAGTGGCAGGAAGTTACTGATACAACGGCGTATTACAGACGGGTTAAAGCCGTAATAACTCCTCAAGACCGAGGTGTGGAAAGAGAGCTTAGAGTTAGAAATAACAACGGTTCTTTTGAAAAAATACTTGATTCATATGAAGAACATTTCACATTCAATTTAAAAGATAAATATGGTTATAAGTCGGAAGTGAATATCGAATACGAAAACTTTGACGAAACAAGCGGAACGATTGAATATGCTCTTTCAAGTACGGCAAAGACAAACAAACCCGTTACCTTGACTATTACCGCAACAGATGACCAAAGCGGTGTCGGTGAAGTTAAGCTTTTAAGTAAGAAAGGTGAAATAAGCGTTACAGATAGCGGCGGCGAGTATACCGCTCCAATATCCGAGAACGGTGCTTACAGTATTGTAATGTATGATAAAGTCGGCAACAAAGCGGTTAAAAACTTTAATGTAAGTAATATTGACAATAACGCACCGACGGTTACAAGTTGCACGCTCAGCACGAATGAAATCACTTCAAAGAGTGTGAGTGCGACATTGCAGTTCTCAAAACCGAATGTTCACATAACATCGGCAGAGCCGATTGGAAGTATAATAAATTCACAATACAGTATTAACTATTCGACATCGGTTATCACATTTACAGAATCGGGTTCGATAAGTGTGTTCTTTAAAGACGATTACGGCAATGAGGGCAGTGATATTGTAACTGTTGATAATATCGACAAAACACCTCCGTCACTTACCGCGATAACCGAAGTAAATCCGGAAAAAACGGAGGTTACGGTTAAGTTTGAAAAAGCCGTTGACACTGCCGGTAATCTGATAGATAAAAGACGTGAACTTGCAGATGTGACAGTAAATTACGGCGGTATAGCACAAGTTGCGGATAAAGCGGAATATGTATTCTACGAAAACGGTATTTACACGTTTAAAGTTTATGATGATGAAGGTATATCGTCATACTTGACATTGGAAATAAAAGATATAGATACTGTTGCTCCGAAGATTACGGAAATCAGATGGAGTTATGCGTATGATGTATTGGAAAACGGTGTATGGCAGAAAAAATCAATGCAAAAGACTGTTACTCCGAACGGTGAAGCGGGATATGTTTTTGCTTCCGACATACATCCTATAACAAATCAAGACGTTACTGTGACGGTTGTAACGGATTCCGATACACGTCAGTTGGGCAGCAATGATGAATATAAGAATGAAAATGAAAAGGTGTATACTGACAACGGAATGTATATATTCAATATGGAAAAGAACAATCGTTTAACGGATATATACGGAGTTGACGTTGAAGTTATTGATAAAACACCGCCTGTTATTGATTTGCTCGGAAAAAATGAACTTATATTCTATGAAAATACCGCAATGGGTGAAATGTACAGTAAGGATTATTTAACAAAACCGAATGTTGCGTTTAAGGCGTATGATGAATTTGCAAAAGGCACTGATTTGAATGACAGAGTTATAATAAAAGATTGGGGCGGATTTAATCCCGATGATATAACTCAAAATGTATTCGATTCAAGTATTCCGTATACGATAACATACGAAGTATCGGATAATGCGCATAATACGACAGAGGTAAAACGTACTGTAAGACTTGTAGGAATGTATGATACGGTGGCACTTGTAAACGGCAAATTGCCTGATTATGCAGGACGAAGTGAAGTTGAGGGTGATGAAATATCAATCAGTCTAAAGAATTTTTCCGATACGTCAACGGCATATGTACGTTACCAAAAAGGTCTTAAAACAATAGGACAGATGAAGAAAAAAGGAACTATGGTTTCAAAGGATGAGAACGGTGAATTTAAAGTATCAAATCTTGAAAGAGGTTGGTATACATTCTATGTTCAGACAGATAAACGTGATTATTTCAATTTACAGGTTTATCTGTATAATTAGGGGATTTTAAAATGTACCTATAAGGTGCAGAAAGGAATGGTATAAAGCGATGAAAGCATTTAAAAGAATTATTTCATCAATGTTAGCGCTTGTTATGTTTGTATTGATTTTTCCTCTCGGCGTATTTGCCGAGGGGGAAAACGATAATATATACAGCATAACTAACGGCTATCTTACATATTCGTTTAATGCCGATACGGGCGGATTTGCAATAGAAACCGAAGAGGGTAATCCCAAAAAAATTCTTGATAACAATATTCCGCTTTTGTATTCTGACGATAAAGAAAGAAGTAATGGAACATCTTTTATTACGGTAAGAATAGGTAATAAGGATTATATATTCGGTCAGGATTACGGCTTTTTCGGAATGAGTTCACATCTTGATACTCCCGTAGTCAGTGAAGAAGGCAGATTAATCACTATACCTTGGACTATAAAAGGTGTTACGGTGACATTAAAAATTGCACTCGGCACTGACGAAAACAGTGATATAACAGGTAATGCGGGTATTTCGTTTGAAGTTACGAATAACAGTGGCATTGAAGAAGATATAAGCGTTCGTTTGCTTTTGGATACGGCACTCGGAAATGAAATTGACGCACCGTATTTTGTTGTAGATGAGGCAATTCGACCGACAATGACGGAAACTGAATTTTCTGGTGATGATGTACCGTCACAAATAAGATGTGTCGATTCACTTGCAAATCCGAAAAAGCTTGCATATATTCTTACAAAAGGCTGGAACGGTGGCAGTGAAGCAAATCGTATTATAGTCGGTCATTGGGCAAATCTTGCAAATACAAGATATACATATACACCGGATAATTATTGCGATTTCACTAATTATTCAAACGATTACAGAGAGCCGGACAGTGCGGCGGCAATTTATTGGGAAAACAGAAAAGTCGCAAGCGGCGGGAGTTATACAGGTGAAATGCTTTACGGTGTAGGTAACTTCTCGAACGATAAAGACGATGCAACTCAAATAAATATAACAGCAGGCAGAGTTGAACTTTCCGATGATAAAAAGACATATAAAAATAACGGTCAATTTGACGTGACGGTTGAAATTGACAATACAGGTGACGACGCTGTTATGCTAAGCTCGGCAATGCTCAATATAACTGTTGATGACAGTCAATTTGAGATTGTTTCGGGCGACGATACAGTCACATTTGATGAAATAGGCAACGAGATAATAACAAAAAAGTATACGTTTAAAGCTGTTCCGCAGACGGACTTAACGGCAGGCGGAATATATGTATCACTTACCGCAACGGCTAACCTTGAGGACGGAACACAAAAAACAGTCGAAACGGCTGCAGAGAAAAATGTTATATTGCAGTCCGTAACAGGCAATTTACCGATAGTGCAGATGAATAAAGTTAATCCCGAAACCGTATGGACGGGCGGCGAAAAAGCCGTTACCGTATCGGGTAATATGTCGGCATTTAAAGCACTTTCGGCAAATCAAGGCTGGGATTTAAGACTTAAACATACAACAAGCGATCATTCTGTGTTGATAGAAAAGAAGAATATAGCTTTTCTTGACGAAGAGTATGAAAATATGAGTTTTTCGACTGATGAAGAACTTGAAGTTGGATATTATGAATTAGTGTTTGAATTTACAGATCCGATTTTAATAGAAGAATTCGGCAAATCAATAACTTGTGAACATAAACTTCAAGTGTCGGCAGACGAAAAATACAGACTTAAATCTTACGGAACAATAGCACTTGTTCGTACAACCGATAAATCGAATAATACCGATTATGACTTTTTCACTTTTGCGAATGAGGGTGAATATTTAAAGTTTTATAACGGTGAAGTTGAAAAAACAGGCGAATTAAATAAGACAAAGATTAAATATAATTTCGGTGAGAAAAAAGAGTCAATTCGCGATAATGAAATATTGCTTACCGTTCGTGCGGATGTTCGAGAAATGGAACGCGGTGATGGCAATAATAAAGAGAGATATTGGCAGGCAAGTACGGCAGACGGCGATGTTGTAATCAATAATATGCTGTCATACGAGGGTGATACACCGCTTGAAATTTATGAGAAAAACGGTGCATACACAATAAACGGTGACGGACTTTTAAAGGTTGTAAATTCTATCAACGTTTGGAGAAGTAAATGGAGCTTTACCGTTAATAAAGGCATTGTGTATACTTTGGACAGTGAGAGATTGACGGATTATTTTGCTAATGACAATAAACCCGTAAAACTTTCTCTTGACGGTGCGGCAACTATGATTCAGTCGGTCGGCGGATTTTTGGTAGATTTAAAATACGGTGAAATGAGTTCACAGTGGTATGACAATTCTGACGGTATGGTTACATACGGTATAGGATTCGGCGGAAGCATCAGCCTGCCGATTAAAACAAAGAAGAATAATAATCAAGAAACCAAAGATTTGACGGCAGATCAAGAGGATATTTCCGATGAAATGCAGAGTTTGTTTGACGAAAGTTTGACGGCAGACCAAGAAGATATTTCGGGTGATATGGAAAGTCTTTTTGATGAAACACCCAAACAAACGTCTACAGGTGACAAAATCAAAAAAGATACCAAACTTTCAGAGGGAAGTTTATCTGCAGAAGTAAATAATGTACTTTTCGGTGAAAAAGGCAAGGTTGAGGAAAAGGCTGTAAAGGTTGAAGGTACAGGTTTTATAGGAATAGACGCGAAAATGTCGCTTGCATTGCCTAAAGACGTTTTAGGTTCACTTGTTTCAAATGCACCGGGTATATATGCAAGCGTTACCATAAACACAATAGACAATGTATACGAATTAAATGCAGGTCTTAATATCAAGATTATTGAATGTGAGGGTATACTTGCATTTAAAGAAGTTAATGTAAAAAACAAAGATGTTATAGTACCGGATAAAATCGAATTTTATATCCGTGACGGACTGAAAATTCCTATTGCACCGCCTGCATTGTTTATGACAGGCTTGGGCGGCGGTATAAATGAACTTGCCGATACCATAGGCGGTGAATTTGACAAACTTCCGCCGATTACTATATTGTTGTTCACAAGACTTGAGGCTATAGGTACTCTTGCGGGTGATTTTAATGCCAGAATAAGCCTTGAGGGACTGTCGCTTAAAGGCGATATGAAATTAAAAGTATCGGATTCTTTGCTTGATTTGAAAGCAGGAATAAATGCAAGATGGATAGAGCCTTGGGAACTTAATCTTTACGGTAATGTAAGTATTATAGACGGACTTATAAAAGGCGGTATTACAATAAATATTGCCGATGATTATTTCTACGGCTACATATTTGCAAGCATTTGCATACCGGACAGTATTCCGCTTGTGGGCGGTAAAGAACTTGCAGGCGTTGAGGCTGCTGTATCTGATGAATTTATCGGTGCAAATATCAAGATTATCGGTATCCGTTTCGGTGTAATATATTATTGGGGTAAAAATGTATCATTCGGTAAGAATGTAGATTTAAGTGCAACGCCGCGAGGCGAAAATAACTCAATGAGCCTTATGAGTTCTGACGATGTAACAGGCTACTATGGAACTAATGTACACGAATTGTCTGTTGAGCCGATAGGTATGATGACAGACGGCAGTGAATATAAAGAGGCAAGTGTAAATGTAGAAAATGCTCAAAATCAAGACGCATTATTGCTTGAAATACCTTATACAGGTTCAGGCACACCTGAGGCAGGCGAAATTACACTTATAAATGCCGACGGAGCCGTAATAAACACAATTTTGGACGACGGGAACGGTAACGGAAATATGCTTGTACAGCGCCGTGACGGTGACAATTATATTTATGTAACGGTTACGGAAAAGGATAAAATCATAAACGGTAAGTGGACTGTAAGATACACAACACCTAACATTACAATCAAGTCATTTAATATGAACGGTGTTGACGGTATAGCAGGTATAGATTCGTGCAGTATATCACATTCATCGGAAGATTCTGCCGAACTTACAGCGTCATGGACAATGAGCGGAAGTACCGATAAAAAAGGGACAATAGACGTTTATTTGACGAAAGACAAAGATGTTTTGAAGAAAGTCAAAACAGGTGACAACAAAGGCGATTCGTTAGGAACTAACATACTTCACAAAACAGCCGCAGAAATAAAAAACGGCAGTGAAAAAATTACACTTCCGGACACATTTGAAAGCGGAACGTATTACGCAGTAACAACCGTATCTACAACAGACGGAATAAGTCTTGCGATTAGTGATACACCTGTAAAATTCAAGAATAAGAAACTTCCTAAGTCAGTTTCAAATGTGCATATCAATTACGGTGGTAACGGTAATATATTTGTGAATGTAACAGATCCCGAAAATGCCGATTATACGCATTATATAGCTGAAATTGTTGCGGAGGACGGCAGTGTACTAAGTAATAATGTAGGTCAGTTTGAAAAAGGCTCAAACTTCGTATTCGGCAAGGAGGCATATCTTGAAACAGGCAAAACATATTATGTCAATGTAAGAACTCTACGTGAAGAATACGGAAAATCGGATTCTTCTGATGAATATAAGACATGGTATTATTACGGTGATGAGGTGGTTTCGTCGGATAAACTTGTAATGCCTGAAAAGGATATGCCAAAGTTGAAAGAGGTAAAAACAAACTTTGACAGCACAAAAGAATATATAAATGACAATAATATTATTGTTGAATATGTATTTGACAATGATGTGTTTATGGAATTGTCGGTAAACGGTCAAAAGGCATACAGTGACAATAAATTTAAGAAAGAATGGAAGTTTGTTTTAGATGACCTTGAGGACGGCGATTATGTAATTGATTTCACAGCTTATACGAGCAAAAAAGACAATATAAGCGGTAAAGATGCAATTATAGGCGACAGTGATGCGAGATTGGCATTCTCAATAGATACATCAGCACCTATATTGTCGCTTTCGCAAAAATCAGCTGAAAGCGTTGAAAATGTTTCAGCAATATTTGGAGCGAATACTGTGATAACCGAAGATGACGGAAGTTACACTATTGAGGGATTAACAGAAAAATCTTCGACTCTTACAATAGACGGAGAAATTGACGGAATTACGGTTAATGAAAACGGAAGTTTCAGTATTACCAAAAAATTATCAGATTATGAAAATTATAAATTGCATACGCTAAAAGCTGTAGATAACGCAGGCAACGTAACCGAACTTATGGTATATGCGGTGCGTAAAGGTAGTTTTGCGATTAAAGAAATTGAACTTAAAAATAACGGTGAGGATATTCAAACTGTTGATGGTGAGAAAAAGATTTCAATGAAAAGCGGTCAAAATACAAAGCTTTCGGCTTTTGCGGTCCTTGACGACGGAAAAGAATTTGAATTAAGTGACGATATGATTGATTGGAGTGTGTTGTACGAGAAAAATCGTATCGCACTTGATGAGGGTGATATAACCGCATTGTCAAAGGGCGAAACAGCGGTAAAAGTTAAAATGAATACCGCAAATATTCAAACTGCGGAAGACAAGAATATAGAAGACGGATTTTCTGATTATGCAGTAATTGAGATAACAGGCAATTCAAAAGAAGATTTGATAGAAAAAATTAAAGAGGCACAAGAACTTCTTGACAATACACCTAATGCGTCGGACAGTAAAAAGAATGCTTTGCAGGAGGCTATTAATAAAGCACAGGAGCTTGTTAATGACAGTAACGCAACAGAGGACGATTATACACAAGGTGTTGCAGCATTAAATAAGGCTATGGAATCCTTTAAAAGTACAGGCAAACATTCGGGTGGTGGCTCATCTTCGGCAAAATATAAGATAACATTACTACCGTCGGAAAACGGAAAAGTTACATTGTCAAGTACGGAAGTTAAAGCCGGCACAAGCGTAACTGTAACATCAGTTCCGAATGACGGCTATATGGTAAAGGATATTCTTATAAACGGCGTCAGCGTTGGCAGTAATGCGGAAGTGTATACCGTTAAATCGGTATCTGAAAATATGAAAATTCAAGTAATATTCGGCGAGAAAACCGATTTACCGTTTATTGATGTTGAAAAGACAGATTGGTTCTATGATAATGTTAAATATGTTTATGAGCATAAATTTATGGTCGGTATAACGGATATAACATTTGAGCCGAACACAAAACTTTCAAGAGCAATGTTTGTTGCTATTCTACATAGAATAGACGGTGAAAAAGAGGAAGGCGAATGTAAATTTGAAGATGTTCCAAGCGGTGCATATTATGAAAAAGCAGTTGCTTGGGCAAGCACTAACGGCATAGTGGCAGGAATATCGGCAACAGAATTTAATCCTAACGCAGATATTACAAGAGAACAAATGGCAGCGATTTTGTACAGATACGCAAATTACAAGAAGATAGATACACAAGTGGGAGATAACACAAATATACTTTCATATGATGATTATAACGATATTTCTGAATATGCAATTCCGTCAATGCAATGGGCGGCAGGCAGCGGATTAATGGTCGGAAAAACAGACACAACACTTAATCCGAAAGACAATGCCACAAGAGCAGAGGCAGCAGCAGTATTTATGCGATTTGTAGAAAATTTTAACGATTAAAATAATAGACCCATCAAAAATGATGGGTCTATTTGAATGTTTTCCTGAATTCGGTTGGCGTAAAGCCTGTATATTCTTTAAAATCTTTAGATAGCTTTTGAATTGTGGAAAAGCCTATTGTATCGGCTATAAAGGCGATAGAATGGTCTGTATACAGTAAATCATATTTGGCGGTTTCCAAACGCATATGTTTAATGTAAAGTGCGGGAGTTATGCCGAAATGTTTATTAAAAATTGATATAAAGTATTTCTCATTAAATCCCATTAAATTTGAAAGCGACTTTACAGAAATCTTTTCATGAATATGATTTTTGATATAGTCATTTATAAATTTGACAAATTCATCATCTTGTATTTCATCGTGTGGTTTGGCTTTGTCGCAACTCAAAAATATTGCTAAAAGCTCAATTAAAATTGATTTTATCATCAGAGCCGATACTGCGTCATTTTTTAATCTGAGTTCGCTTAATTTATTAAAGAGCGACTTTACATAGTCTGGATTTTCAATATGAACAACATACGGAAAATCAATTATATCAAATAACGACTTGCCGTTAATTGTTGCGGAAAAGTCGCACCAATATTTATTGTAGCAAGTTTCGTTTTCGGAGTATAGCGATACCCTTGAATTTTTCGGCAACAGTACCATATCGTCTTTCTTTGGATAAAATTCTTCACCGTTTACCGTTATCTTACCTTGACCGTCTAATATCAAATAAAAACAATCTCTCATACGAGTATGTTCTTCTCTTGACCAATCGGGACATAAGCCGTTGTCTATTAAAATAAAGCGTATTTCTAATTTTGAAATGTATTGATTAAGCAGTTGATTTTGACTGTGTGGATTTTCTCCCATATGTATCACCCCTAAAAGTATTATAAGAAATATTAATTGTTTTGTAAATATATATATCTGACTTTTTGATAAAAAGATGTGACTTTTAGATACACAAAACGATATTGGCTATGTTAAAATACAATTAACAGATAAAATGTTTAGGGAGGAATGAACGATGAAAAAGAAACTGATTTCGTGTATACTGACGGCGTCAATGCTTTGCACATCAATAGGTATATTACCCGTAAAAGCAGAGCAAACACCGTATTTTACACATCAGAATGTAGTCGGTTCACAGACGTGTTACGGAGATGATACGACTGAAAAAACGATTGATGAAATTCCGAATGTTATTCAGGGAATGAGAATTAATCAACCTGTTTTCAGAACAAAAGGATTATCACCAAACACGAGTTATACAGTAAATCAGCTTTTAAAGGACGGAACTGTTTTAAAAAATGAAACCGTTGTAGCCGATGAAAACGGTACAATAGAATTTAAACATGTACGAAATTGCGAAGAAGTTGAAGTTTTAAACGGGGAAACGGTAGTGGCTTCTCTTAATGCGGAACTTGAATATAAGAACGGCGTTGCCATTACATCTGCTCCTATGTCATATCAAATTTATCAAAGAGATGAAAATAATAAAGCAGAAATAAAAATAAAGGGAAAAACCGAAAACGAAACATCTGTCAGTGTCGATATTAACGGAACAGAAGAAAGTGTTACGGTTTCTGGTAATGAATTTGAATACACTAAAACTCTTGATACAGGGCTTTATGATATAACTGTAACATCGAACAAGGGAGAGGTTGCAAAGTATGAAAAAGTCGGTGTCGGAGATGTTTGGGTAGCGGCAGGACAGTCTAATATGACGGATATGGGTGCTGTTACAGATGATTTTTCACCGGAAGATGATGACCCGATAAATGAAAATATGCACATAATTTATGCTGAAGATTGTACATGGCAACAGATGTCACATCCGGCAGGAGAAGGTCGTTTCTTTAAAACGGGAGTAAGAACATCGCCGGTAACAAGTTTTGCAAGAGAAATTAGCGAAAAAGAAAATGTACCGATTGGCGTTGTTCAAACATCAGTAGGCGGTACGAACATTTGGCAATGGATAGACGGAATAAGAAATGACGCAAACAGCGGATATTTATTTAATGCACTAAAATCATGCTTCGATAAAATGCCGTCAAAAAATATTAAGGGTATTTTATGGTATCAAGGGTGTAACGATGCGATAAATGAAAACTACGCATATGATTATAAAAATTTGCAACAAAAAGTATTTGATACAATGCGTGATTTCTTCGATGAAAATACACCGATAATCACGACACAATTAAATGACGCAAATCAAGACAGTAACAGTTCACAAGGCTATTATGATGCGTGGTCATATGTAAAAGATATTCAACGTCAGAACGAAAGTTTATATGACAATGTTTATGTTGTTGGTACAGGTGAATTAGAACTCGGCGATACTATTCATAATAATGCCGCATCAAATGTGAAACTTGGGGCAAAATGGGCGAAAGTCGCAGAAGCGGTTGTTTACGGAGATGAATCTGTATCATATGAAAATGCACAGATAGATACGGCAAAAGTTACCGGCGATAATGAAATAACATTAACATTTAAAAATACCGACGGATTGAAAGTTGCCACAGGAACAAAACGTATAGGAATTACAAATGTATCCGGAGGAGGCTACAAAATTCCTTTAGGTGATTTAACAAAAGAATTTACGGTAAGAAAAGGTGCAAGCCGAAAAGTTACTGCATCAAATAAAGATAAAGGTACAGAAATGACAATAAAAAGTGCCGAAATTCAAGCTGAAAAAAAATCTGTTGTAATTACAACAGAAGAAGATTTAGCGGGTGTTATAGCGGTTGATTGTATGTACGGCAAGAGATTTACGCCTACACTTGTAGATGAAAAAACGAATGAAAGTGTATTGTCATTTTATAATGTAATTGCAGAATATGAAAATAAAATTCCCGTTACAGAATCTTTTGAAATAAATGCGAAAGATTCAGCCGATTTGAATAATGTAACCAAAACCGCCTCAGACAGTACAATGTATGTCAACAGTTGGAAAAACGGAAACACGGATAATACATCATATGGTCTTGTTGAATTTGACTTGGAAAATTATGATTTTTCAAAAATAGTATCTGCAAAGTTGGCGGTTTACGGAAATAGTATCGGTAGAGATAGAAATGGTAATATAACAATTTCGGATATAGGAACAGATTGGGACAATACTGCGATATACGGCGATATAGCATATAATCCTACAAAAGAAATAACAAAGATAAATTCAAATACTGCAAGTGTATTTCCGGTAGGCAATTATTCTGAAATAGATATAACGGAGTATTTAAGAAAATATTCCGGAAATGAAATAGGTATAGGCATAGCCTCAGATTATGCCTCTGATGTTACTTTGTCGGGCAAAAACAGTGCCAATCCGCCTAAATTAATTATTCAACCGGGTAAAATGGTAACACTTTCGTATACTTGTGACGGAAAGCCATGTGCTGATATGGATGTAACGATAGAAGCTGTTGGAGCAACGGAATATCAGACAACAAAGCACACAACGGATTCTGACGGAAAAGTTACCGTATATCTTACCGAAGGCAACTACAAGGCAACTACCGAAAAAGAAATAGGTTTCAGAAATGCAACATCAAATGTATTTATGGTATCAACTGATGATTTATCAAATACCTATACAGTGGATAAGAACAATGAAGAAAAACCGGAACCGACAGAAAATTCAACATACACATTTGGCAGTAAGTTTAATGAAATAAAAGTATTTAATACATCATCATTATCTGAAACAAAGATTGCCGATACGGGATTGAGCATATCAACAAGCGGTTCAAACTATAGCAATGTTGCAATAATGAACTCAACAACTAAAACTGGAACAGGATATTATCCGCTTGGAATGGGACTTAGCGATAACGGTTATTATTTGTTTATGGGTACGGGTGGAAACAGCAACACATCAATGACACTTAAATTTGACAATCCGATAGAGTCGGAAAAATACATAAAAATAACATATGCAAAACCGACTTCGACAAATAACGGAAGTACAAACAGAAGTGCAGGTAATGAAAACACAATGTCAATCGACGGTGAAAAAATAGATGTACAATCAAATTGTGAATTTGACAAGTGGTACACAACAACAGAAAAATTATCTAATCAAACATCGCAGATTGATTTTGCTTTTGGAAAATGGAGCTCAATAGCAATTTCAAAAATTGAAATTGCAGATACGGCAGATATGTTGGAAATTACATCTGACACAACTGAAAAGTATATAACGTCAGAAAATCAAACAGTTCAGTATACTGCGAAAGTTTATAAGAGCATTACAACAGAAAAAGACAAATCAGAGATTGTTTCAAAAGGAAGTGAGGATACAACGGCAAATATCACTTATTCGGTAAACGGATATAACGGTGTATCAATAGATAATAATGGTTCTCTCTCAATTACTCCGTCTGCAACTGCCGGAACAGTAACAGTTTCGGCAGAATGTGGCGGAATAAAGAAATTTATAAATTTAGTACTTAAGTCACTCGGTAATGCGAATGCAGTTGAAATTTACGGTGATGAAGTCGTACATAGCGGAACATCAAAGTATATTGCAATTCCAATCGCAGACGGTGTGGTTATTCCTGCTCGTGATACAAAATGGGAGATAGTCGATAATACGGAAGGAGTGTCAATATCAAACGACGGTACACTTACTGTTTCAGACAGTGCTGCTGACGGTATTGTGAAAATCAAAGCAACGCTTACCGTATCATCTGTTCAAACGTCGGAAGTAATTGATGAACTTGAAGTGACAGTCAGAACAAACAATTCTGAAAATTGTCCGTATGAAGTAAAAGGTTTGTTATTGAAAAACGGTGAAACAGATGTAAAAAATGCAAGAGGTATAGACGGAATAATTGTTGATAAAAAAATCGACAGTACAAACGACTATATTGCCGTTGTGAAAGTATTTGATGAAAATAAAAAGCTAATCAAAGAAAACAAAATTGCTATCGGTGAATTGACTGACGGAGTACAGAAGATAAACACTGATATTGCTTTTGAAAAAGCCTCATTTGTAAAGGTATATATAGCAAAAACAAATGATGAGTATTCAGCAAGCGATAATGAATATGACATTGTAAATGTCACAAAGATTGATGAAAATTTGAATACAACTACTATAATGCAAAATAAGAGCGAAACCGAAACAAATGCAACGCTTATAATAGCTCAATATAAAGACGGAATATTAAAGCAAATAAACGATAAAGAAGTAAAACTTCAAAAAGGCAAAAATAAAATTAACTTATCGGATATTAAAATAATAAACGGAGCTGATATAAAGATTTTATTATGGAGTGATTTTAATAGTATGACACCTTTAACAACCGTATTTACAGAGATAAGTGAAAATGATGAAAGCGAAATCGGTGAAGTTGTATCAGATGAAATATTCAATACAACAACAGGTGAATATTCCAATATTCCGCTTGTTTCTGATTGGTTGACAGGTGCAAAATCTGGACTTGGTATGGGTGCAGGTGTCATATCACCGAACAATGTACCGTATGGAATTGATCCGAATTTAGTTGATGTATCAACATTGAATGTAAATTATACATACGACAATAATTATCAAGGTGCAACTGCCGATAATGCACTATGGTACAAGACAGGTGCGTTTCTTGCAAGTGCCAATGGGGCAAATAACAGTATCTACGCTCGTGACGGTGCGGATTGGGAGCAACAAGCATTGCCTATCGGAAACGGATATATGGGCGGTATGATTTTCGGACTTCCTGACAAAGACCAAATTCAAATAAATGAAGAAACTTTCTGGGCGGCAGGATACAGAGGAACTCAAACAGGGGTTAATTCAAATACTGTAAACAGTAAAATGAGTGAAGGCATAAACGGTTATATGAGCGTCGGTAATATTTTTGTTGATTTCAATATGCCGAAAGGTGCGACTGTCAATAATTATTACCGTGACCTCAACCTTGACGAATCTGTTGCTCATGTGAGATACGAATATGATAATAAAAATTTCAATCGAGAATATTTCGCAAGCTATCCTAAAGAAGTACTTGTATTCCGTTACACAGGTGATGATTTGAATTTTGACGTAAAACCTGTTTCAATGCACCCGGGTAATGTAACTGTAAATAACGGTGAGATTAAAATTGTCGGTAAATTAAAAGACAGTGAACCGTATTCATCGGGCGGTAATGCTGCATGGAATCAAGAATCCGATTTGGAATATTGCACTATTATAAAAGTTATTGCCGATGACGGTACAGTGACAGGCGGATATAATTCGGTTAATGTATCTGACAGTACAGGTGTAACAATACTTGTAGCGGTGGCAACGGATTATGACCCGACTCAGTTTGAACTTAATGCAGACGGAACTGTCAATATGTCAAAAACACCGTATAAGAATACACAAGGAGTTAAAGCGGCTGTCGAAAAAGCAGAAAAAAGAATACAAGGTGCGTCTGAATTAACTTATGAAGAATTGAAAAATGAACATATAAAAGATTATAAAGAGCAATTCGACAAAGTACAATTTAGTTTGACGGATAATAATGAAATATGTTCAGTACCTACAAATGAATTGCAATTATCATATAAAAACACAGTAACCACAAAATCTGTTGATAATAAGACAGTCGTTTCATATGATGAAAGTGCGTATGCAAATCTAAATAAGCATCTTGAAGAACTTCATTACAATTATGCAAGATATTTAATGATTTCATCATCGCGTTCTACAACTATGCCGTCAACACTTCAAGGTAAGTGGTGTCAGTCAACCGCTGAAATATGGGGTTCGTGTTACTGTATTAATATCAATATGGAAATGAACTATTGGTTTGCAGGCGGTGCAAATCTTCTTGACAGCGGTAAATCACTGATAGGTTGGTTTAATTCACAAATTCCGGCAGGACGTATAACGGCTAAAAATATGTATAAAGTTACTCCGAAATCGTATACGTTTGAAAACGGCAAGATGACGTTTGCAGACAGTACAGATGATAAAGATGATGTATTTATTATGCACACAAAGCAAGCGATAATGGGTACAACAGATATGACAGGCTCAACAAATATTCAGTCGGCAGGTAATACCGCATGGCTTATGTATAATCTGTGGGATTTGTATCAGACTTCGGGCAATAAACAACTTTTGGCGGACGAATTATATCCGATAATGCGAAAAGCGGCAAATTTCTATACGCAGTATTTCTATCAAAATCAACGCAGAACTACAACAGATACTGAGAAGTATCCTGACGGATATTATTATACTACTTGGGAAGGTCGTTCACCGGAGCAAGGACCAACAGAGGAAGGTATAAAATATGACTTACAGCTTGTTGCGGGTATGTACGACTATACTATAAAAGCGGCAGAAATATTAGGTGTTGATACCGATAAGGTGAGTGCGTGGAAAGAAATAAGAAATCATCTTGAAATACCTGTGGAAATAGGTGGTGACGGACAGATTAAGGAATGGAAAGAAGAAACAAGCTATAATACAGACGCAAACGGAAAAACGTTGGGTGACCCTGTACACAGACATATTTCACATCTTGTTGGTTTGTACCCGGGAACACTTATAAATCGTGACACACCGGAATTGTTAAACGGTGCGAAAGTAGTACTTGAAAACAGAGGTGATGATTCAACAGGTTGGTCATGCTCGAATAAATTCTTACTTTGGGCGAGATGTCTTGACGGCGATAAAGCACTTGAATTATTCCGTTATCAATTAGCACAAAAAACATATGCTAATTTGTTTGATACACACGCACCGTTCCAGATAGACGGTAATTTCGGTTCGGCGGCAGGTGTTATGGAACTTCTTATGCAGTCACAGACGGGAACTGTTTACATACTTCCTGCATTGCCTACAGAATGGAATAGCGGTGAAATAAGCGGTATTAAGGCTAAAAACGGTGCAGAAGTATCTATTAAATGGAGTGATAATAAAGCAACGGAAATAAAGATTACACCGACTGTTGACGGTAATATTACAATCGGTTACGAAAAAGATAATATATTAAAATTAAACGGTGAGAATATAAAGTTTGTAGACGGCAAGTATACTATTGAAAATGCAAGTGCAGGAGAAACATATATATTCACTGAATAATTGTTATAAAAAACTGATATTTAAAGAACGGATATTTAATTATATCCGTTCTTTTTTGCAAAAAACTCTTTAAAAGAAATGTGATAAAATTTTAACAATGAATACAAAAGGAGATTGTTAAATGAAAAATAAAGTAAAAATCGTTACTGCATTACTGATAACCGCGTTATGCACGACTTCGGCATATGCGGCGGAAAATCTTATAAAAAATGATAGCTTTGAAACTGAATTACTCGGAACAAACGGTTGGCGTTTTTCAGGTAGGGACGGTTGGGTTTATGAAAATGAAAACTCTGCCGATTGTACAACAGACGAAGTGCACAGCGGTGAAAAGGCACTTCATTTCAACAGTGCCGTTGTTGCACAGAGAGTTGAACTGAAAAGAAATGTGACATACACACTTGAATTTTATATAAAAGCGAAAGAGGATTGTATTGTAAATGCAGGTTTCTTTGACGGTTCACAGGATTGGCCGGGAAGTTATCCAGTAAAAACGAAAGAAATATCGGTAAATACTGATTGGACAAAGCATACAATCGAATTTGAATGTAACAATACTCAAGATTATTTGGCATATTTTAATTTGTGGGATAAAGCGGACGTTTATGTTGATGATGTTGTATTGAAAGAATCCGATGGGTACATATCACGTCTTATGACAGGCATTGACGGTGACGGTGCAATAAGTTATTCAGCCGATTATAAAGGCGGTAAGCTGTTTGGCGTGGCACTGTATGACGAGAATAATAAACTTATCGGTTTTAAAAACAATTCAACATCGGGAACTTTTGAAAATGTGAGCGGTTACGGCAAATATACAGTGAAGTCATATTTGCTCGAAGACGACAATTTGCGTTCAAAGACACAAGAAATTGAATATAACGAGGACAGCAGTAAAAATGAAGATACGTCAATCGGTAAAGCAAAAAGTCTGACATTATCGGAGCATAATGTGACAATAAATGTTGGTGATGAAAATAAAATATTGGACGCTGTTATTATGCCGGAATTTGCGTATGACAATAAGGTATCATGGAAAAGTTCTGACGAATCAATAGTAAAAGTAAGCGAAAACGGTATTTTAACAGCTGTGTCAAACGGCAATGCTACAATTACCGTATCATCAGAGGACGGAATACTTACGGACGAATGTAAAGTCACAGTGACCGACAAAAAATCCGAGCGACTGTCATTGAATAAAACAAGTATAGAGTTAACCGAGATAGATTCGGTTTATCCGTTATCGGCAAATATTGAAAATTCCGACTTGGTTTGGAAATCTGACAACGAAAATATTGCAAGCGTGACAGACGGAGTTGTTACGGCGAAAGGCAAGGGCAAAACTACAATTACGATTTCAACTTCTGACGGTAAGCAAACCGCAAAATGTGCGGTTAATGTCAATACATCTGACAACACTATCACAAACGATACATTTTTTAAAGACACTGACGGCAATTATATATATTCACAGGGCGGTTGTATTCAAAAGTTTGGTGACAAATATTATTGGTATGGTGTAAAATATAAAGAAGCGGATATATATGCTAAAAATCCCGAAAACGGCAAAGCGGGAAATGCCGCTTACGAAACATTTACTTGTTATTCGTCGGACGATTTGGTGAATTGGAAGTTTGAGGGTTATCCTCTTACCGGTGAACCGAATGGTTGGGTTGGCAGAATGGGTGTTGTTTATAATGAAAACACGAAAAAATATGTGTTAATTTCTCAATATGCACCGGGTATGGTTTATGCGGTAAGTGATAAGCCTGAAGGACCGTTTAAGATTGACCATATTCAAAAAACGTTGCCAATTCAAAATGATGTTACAGGTGACCAAACTTTGTTCCAAGATGATAACGGCAAAGCATATATAATATGCTCAAGTGCAAACGGACGTGCTTATCAATATGTAATTCCGCTTAGAGAATCAGACTTTTTGGATATAGACGAAGAAAATATCAAAATGCTTTTCTATGATGAAGACGGCAGTTACATAGATGAAAACGGCGAAGTGGATAAGAAAGACAAAACAGGTATAGAGGGTAATTGTATGTTTAAATATAACGGCAATTACTATTATACAGGCTCTGATTTATACGGCTGGAATTCGTCAAGAGTGTATGTAATGCAGTCTGACAGCATTTTGGGCGATTATAATAAAGATATGGGACTTCCATATATAATGAATAACACACGAGATAGTTTTGCTCACAATTCGCAAGCAGGCTTCTATACAACGATTCACGGAAGTGAAAACGATTTGATTATTTATTGCGGTGACAGATGGGGCGATTTTGCAGGTAACGGAATCGGATATAATCAATGGGTACCGCTATCATTTGATAAAGAAGGCAAACCGTACTTTAACAATCTTCATCAATGGAAGTTGGACGCTGAAAAAGGTACTTGGGAAGTCGGAGAGGGCAATAACTATATTTCCAATCCAGAATTTGAGGCGGACAGAAAAATAACAGCAACACCAACAGGTTGGAAAGTGCGTGACAATGTCGGCAATTATTCTGTATCCAATGCGCGCGGAAAGGTTGATAGCGGTAATTTTGTAATACAGGAAACTGCACCGGAAGATTATATTTCAGATTTGTATCAAGAAATAACTGATTTACCTACCGGAACGTATACAATGACTGCGTGGGTAAAAAGCAGTGGCGGACAAAATGTATGTAATGTATACGCACAAAGCGGTGACGAAAAGAAAACATATTCCGTTAAAACAAATATTGATGATTGGAAAGAAATTGTTGTTGCAACAGATATAAAAGTGACAGATGGAAAATGTACAGTAGGACTATATTCGGACGCTCACGCAAATGAATGGGTACAGATGGACAATGTGAGATTGGTTAAAAATATAGAATAGAAATGCAATTCGGAAATCAAGCTTAAAAACTAAGCTTGATTTCTTTTTTGAAAAAAATCAAGAGGATTTTGGCCGAAAGTTATAATCCGTGTAAAGAATCTGCATAGTTGTCATAAACTTTCGCCAAATGTAAAAGACTTTTTGGTAAAAATAAAGCGTGGGATAGAGCCTGCGCTGCCGGACGAGGAACGCAAAGTAGAAAAAATCTGAAAAAATATCAAAGAATCCTTTTTA
>OHWU01000160.1_pt1 | contig 39356 bp, 33 predicted proteins | sample 1579821 | NCBI WGS metagenome assembly OHWU01 (sample SAMEA3882548, study PRJEB24775) | human gut metagenome | biome: human-associated habitat; feature: intestine environment; material: feces | place: Netherlands | collected 2009/2010 | reverse complement strand
CGCAGCTGGCGATTGACTACAAGCTGCCCGACCCGAGCGCCGGCAAGGTGTTCATTAGCGTGTGCGACCGCGACAAGCGCCATATCCTTTCGGTCGCCCGCATCCTGCGCTACTTGGGCTTTGATATCTGCTCCACCGAGGGCACGGCGCGCGTGCTGCGCGGCGGCAACGTGACCTGCGAGGTCGTGGAGAAGATCGGCGGCCCGCACGACGGCGAGCGTCCCAACATCGGCGATTTGATCGCCGACGGCAAGATCGCGGTGATCATCAACACGCCGTACGGTCCGGGCTCGCGTGGTGACGGCTACCTGCTGCGCACCGAGGCCGTGCGCCGCGGCGTGACCTGCGTGACTGCGATGTCTGCGGCCAACACCTACGTGAGCGCCATCGAGGCGGTGCGCGAGGACCAGCAGGGCCACGGCAGCGCCAACGACATGGGTATGGACGTCATTGCCCTGCAGGACCTGCCGCAGTACACCGTGTAAGACTCATCCCGTCGCCCGGGGCGTGATCGGACGCTTTCTCTCGGAAACTGGGCTTCGCGAAGTTTTCCGAGAGAAAGCGTCCGCCTCCCGCCCCGGGCTGAGGTGACTTGGCTGCATCGTGTGCTGCAGAAGGGGCTTTGCGCGATGACTAGGGCTAAAAAAAGAGAATGTGTGGGACAAACAACTCAGAGTTGTTTGTCCCATTTTTTATGGGCCGAGCGTATGGGCCGAGCGGGGTGTTGCAGGTTTAGACGTCTACGTATGTAACATCTGGAGCCCGATTTTTGGCCTAACTGTTACAGATTTAGACGAACCCCTCGTTTTATTTTTAGACATCTAAACATGTAACAACCAGTGCCCAAATCCGCCGTCAGATGTTATGAGCTTAGACGCCTAAATCTGTAACGGTTCGATCATTGAGTTTAACTGCTATATATATCGGGGGGTTAAAAATAACATTCTCATGACGATTTAAGTTCATACCTAACAACTGGTATGGTCAAAATAATACCTGATAAACAGTGTAGTTTTGTCTATCTGGTACTGGATTTAAGAAGCTATTGGTATTGCTATTTAAGCCCACTTGACCTTTGATGGTTGATTTATCACCGCCTGGCGAATTGAGGGGGAGGGGCATACTTCTACGCGCTTATGCTACCAGCACCGTATGGGCGGTTATCTGGTTACTACCAGTTGCCCAAGTAACGGGTGGGCCCATTGCACGGAATGTACCGAACATCCCACCCGTTGGATGCGAGCGGCTTGCTGCTTCGCGAGCATCCATGACACTCTCGCTTGTCGGGGGGAAGGAGTCCAGGTGCGCAAGAATTCGATTTTTACAAAAAGGTGGGTGAAGGGCAGCGCGGTTCTCGTCGCCACGGCAGCGACGCTCGCCTTCGCCGCGCCCCAACAGGCAATCGCCACGCCGCTCAAGGGCGTTGAATCGGCAGCCGTGTCGCAGACAGCCTCGAACGTCGTCGATATCAACTTCGCCGACGGCATCAAGGGACGCATCACGTTCCTCGAGGACGGTATCTTCCGTTACAACGTCGACCCCAAGGGCGAGTTTTCCGAATACGCCACGCCGCGCAGCAAATCGCACACAGCCAAGATTCAGGCACAGCCCGATACGTCCGATACCTACAGCAAGCCGAGCGCGACGGTGTCCGACAAGGGCGATGCGATCGAAATCACCGGCGGCAAGGCGACCGTGATCCTCGACAAGGCGACGGGCAAGATGAGCATCAAGAGCGGTGACCGCGTCGTGGTCTCCGAGTCCCAGTCGCTCGACCTCGATAAGAAGGGCACCGTCCAGACGCTCGCCAAGGATAAGTCCGAGAACTTCTTTGGCGGCGGCACCCAAAACGGGCGTTTCCTGCACACCAACCAGACCATCGCCATCTCGAACACCAACAACTGGACCGACGGCGGCGTGGCCTCGCCCAACCCGTTCTATTGGACGAGCGACGGTTACGGTGTGCTTCGCAACACGTTTGCCGAGGGTTCCTATGACTTTGGCTCGTCGGACGCCTCGACGGTCAAGACCTCGCACAGCGAGAACGAGTTCGACGCTTACTACTTTGTGGCGACGGATGGGGGCGCCTCGAACGTGGCGACCGAGATGCTCCAGGACTACTACAAGGTGACCGGCAATCCCGTTCTCCTGCCCGAGTACGGTTTTTATCTGGGTCATCTCAACGCCTACAACCGCGACGGCTGGTCCACCACGGCAGGCCAGAAGGCCTGGGAGACCAAGGGCAGCAAATCATCGAGCGAGAAGGGCGACGTCAAGTACGAGTCCGGCATGGCCACCGGCTACAAGCTTGACGGCACGCTCGCGTCAGAGACGCTGAACGGCGAGGGTCCCACGGTCGACACCGAGAACATGAAGGCGACCGACTTCGACCGCCAGTTCTCCGCCCGGCAGGTCATCGATGACTATGCGAACAACGACATGCCGCTCGGCTGGTTCCTGCCTAACGACGGCTACGGCGCGGGCTACGGCCAAAACGGCTACTACAAGACGGGCGGCGTCAACGAGGACGGCACAAGCTCGGCCGAGCGCCTCAACGCCGTGCGCGCCAATGTGGATAATCTCAAGAAGTTCACCGAGTACGCCAACTCCAAGGGTGTGAGCACGGGTCTCTGGACTCAGTCCAACCTCGAGCCCGATAGCAACCCCGAGACCCCTTGGCACCTGCTGCGCGACTTTGAATCCGAGGTCAAGGTCGGCGGCATCACCACCCTCAAGACCGACGTCGCTTGGGTGGGTTCCGGCTACTCCTTTGGCCTCAACGGCATCAAGACGGCATATGACACCGTGACGACCGGCGCCAACAAGCGCCCCAACATCATCACGCTCGACGGATGGGCCGGCACGCAACGCTTCGGCGGCATCTGGACGGGCGACCAGTATGGCGGAAACTGGGAGTACATCCGCTTCCATATCCCCACGTATATCGGCCAGAGCCTCTCGGGCAACCCCAACATCGGGTCCGACATGGACGGCATCTTTGGCGGCAGTCCCGTCATCTCCACCCGTGACTACCAGTGGAAGACTTTCACGCCCACGATGCTCGACATGGACGGTTGGGGCTCCTACCGCAAGTCGCCCATGACGCACGGCGATCCCTATACGGGCATCTCGCGCTTCTATCTCAAGCTCAAGGCGCAGCTCATGCCCTATATCTACACGAGCGCGGCCTCGGCGGCTAACATCGACACGGGCAACGGCGACACCGGCCTGCCCATGATCCGCGCCATGCTGCTCTCCGACAACTCCACCTATGCCGCGAGCACCTCGACGCAGTACCAGTACATGTTCGGTGAGAACTTCCTGGTGGCCCCGGTGTATCAGGACACCCAGGCCGACGATGCCGGCAACGACGTGCGCAACGGCATCTACCTGCCCAACTACGGTACCGACGATAGCCCCACTATCTGGATCGACTACTTCTCGGGCAAGCAGTACCGCGGCGGCCAGGTCCTCAACAACTACGAGGCACCGCTCTGGAAGCTGCCACTCTTTGTGAAGGCCAACAGCATCGTGCCGATGTATGCCGAGAACAACAACCCCGAGGCCGTGAGCGCCTCCAACACCAAGGGCACCGATCGCTCCCAGCGTATCGTCGAGTTCTATGCGACCGAGGGTGAAGGCAGCTTCACGCAGTATGAGGACGACGGTTCCTCCATCGAGAACAACACGACCAAGGATGACTCCTACGGCACGATCGACAACATATGCTACGGCGAGCATGTGAGCACCGTCTATCGCTCCCAGGCCGCGGGCGGCACCGCCACGTTTACCGCCGAGGCTTCGCAGGGTGGCTATAGCGGCTACGACTCAAATCGCACGACGACCTTTGTGGCCAACGTGTCCGCCAAGCCCACGAGCGTCGTCGCCAAGAACGGCGGCTCCGCGCTCAACGTGACCGAGGTCGACTCGCAGGAGGCCTTTGACGCCGCGACCCCCGAGGCCGGCCAGGCGGTCTACTTCTACAACGAGACCCCCAACCTCAACCGCTACGGCAGCGATGCAGATAACAGCGAGGCGGAGAAGGGCGAGAGCTTCAACGAAATAAAGATCACCACGAACCCCAAGGTCTATGTCAAGTTCGCAAAGACCGACGTCGCCGCGGCCGAGCAGACGCTCGAACTCGGCGGCTTTGCGAACGCTGACGCCACGATGGCGGTCGACCGCTTGAACGAGAAACTCTCCGCGCCCGCGAACCTCGCCGCCCCCGAGGACGCCACGACCCCCACGAGCATCAAGCTCACCTGGGATAAGGTGGATGGTGCGACCGGGTATGACCTGAAGGTCGACGGCACCGTGTTTGCCGTGGGAGATATGGCCGAGTTCACCCACACCGATCTCGCCTACAACAGCAAGCACACCTACCAGATTCGCTCGCGCAACGCCGATGGCTACTCCGCCTGGAGCGGCGTGCTGGAGGCGAACTCCGCGCTCGATCCATGGCGCAACGTCCCCGAGGCCGAGAAGATCACCTGGGAGGGTTCGCTCTACGGCAGCCATTCGGCCGACCTTGCCTTCGATCATGAGTTCCAGTCGGGCGACGGTGGCTTCCACTCCGGCGGCAACGACCTGGGCAAGGCGCTCACCGTCGATTACGGACGCGCGTACAAGCTCGACAAGCTCGAGTACTACCCGCGCGACGATGCCGGCAACGGCACGGTGACCAAGATGCGCATCGAGACGAGCCTCGACGGTGTCCACTGGACGAGCCAGGAGGTCGATTGGGCGCGTTCCGCCACCTGCAAGACAGTGGCATTCGAGGGCACGGTGGCCGCGCGCTACGTGCGCATGACGCCGCTCGCCTCGGTCGGCAACTTCTTCTCCGCCACCGAGATCGCCATCTACAAGACCGACGGCACCGACGGCTTTGCTGTGGGATCTAACCTCAACAAGGCAATGATTTCCGACGGCGACTACTCCAACATGAAGAACTACCTGGGTCTCGAGAACCGCGAACCCGAAGCCTCGACGTTCATCTCGCAGATCCGCGACCACTTTGCCGACCTCAACGGCAACGGGGTCTATGACGCTTACGATTACTCGTTCACCATGGCGGGGCTCGACGGCGGCACCAAACAAAAGGGCAAGGTCGCCGGCACGCTCGCGGTGATCCCCAGCAAGACCGAAGTCGAGGCCGGCGACGAGATCACTGTCGACGTTTATGCAGCCGACGCCAAGAACGTCAACGCCCTGGGTGCACTCGTCAACTTCAAGAGCGATCAGTTCGAGTTTGTCTCCGAGAGCATCTCGCAGGACGGCTCGACCGCCGGCATGGAGAACCTGTCGCGCGAGAAGGTACAGTTCACGGACGGCACGCAGACTATCAACCTGGCCTTCGCCAACCGTGGCGATGGCAAGCTCTACAACGGCACCGGCGCGGTGGCGAGTTTCAAGCTCAAGGCCAAGACCGCCGGCAAGGTCGAACTGCCTTCGACATCGTGGCTCATCGGCCCGGCATGCGATGCACTTGAGTTTGCGAGCGATGGCACGGTGACGATGCCCGATGTCCCGCAGCCCACCAAGTCCGAGTACGGCCGCGACGCCTTTGGCATCACGATGACCAACGACGAGCTCCACACCGACGACGGCACCAACGTCGAGAAGTTCATCCAGCAGAAGAGCTATGACGGACTGTTCGACAACAATGAGGGCGGCAACGACTTCGAGTTCCTGTGGAACTATGAGCCCAACTGGATCGACGGCAAGATGCCGACCTACGTCAAGCTGCCCGCCACGATGACGTTCGCCTTCAAGACGCCGTCGAAACTCGATAGCGTCGAGGTCGTTAACCGCAACGGCGGCAACGGCACCGTGCAGAAGATCAAGGCCGTCGTGACGTTTGAGGACGGCTCGATCCAGGAGTTCTCGGGCGGACGCTTCGATTCCTATCAGGCCCGCTATGCCTTTGGCCTCTCAGCTGAGAATAAGGGCAAGAAGGCGACCAAGGTTGAGGTAACGCCGCTTGAGGCATCGGGTGACCAGATGCTCACTCTGCGCGAGATTAACTTTAACTACACGCAGGGCGTCGAGGCTATCGGGGGCGTCGAGCTGGGCGAGAACCAGACCGCGCTCTTCGAGGGCGACATGACGCTTGTCGACGCCAAGGCCACGCCCGAGAGCGCTGGCTATCCTTACGTGACGGTCGAGAGCTCCGACCCCTCTGTGGTGAGCGTTTCCGCCGTCCAGGCCGGCGACAGCGTCAACTACTACCTGCGCGCCAACAAGGCCGGCAAGGCCAAGATCACCGTGGCTTCGGTGCTCGATCCCACCAAGACCGCGTCTTATGAGGTCGAAGTCAAGGCCGGTGTTGACACGTCCGCGCTTATGGGCGCACTCACCAAGGCCGAAGGTTACAGCGAGTCCGTCTACACCAAGGATTCCTATGCAGCGCTCGCGTCTGCGGTCGAGGCGGCGCAAAAGCTCCTCGACAGCGGCCAGGGCAGCTACAGCAAGAAAGACGTGGCGGACGCCACGGCTAAGATCGAGAAGGCGATCGACGGCCTCAAGATGCGCCCCGTGGATGAGAAGAACCTCATCAACACGCCCGAGAATCGCGAGAATGTCAAGGTGACTGAATTCTCAAGCGAAGCCGACTACGACAACGGTGACGCCTCCCACGCCCTCGACGGCGACGAGCAGACGATTTGGCACAGCGACTGGGCCAACCCGACGGGCATGCCCCAGCATCTGACTGTCGACCTCGGTCGCGATTACGACCTCACCGACGTAACGTTCCTGCCGCGTCAGAACGTTGGTACCAACGGCGATATCTTCGAGGCTGAGGTGCTCGTGTCCGACACCGCCGACGGGTATGAGAACGGCTCCGCCGTATCGATGGGTACGTTTACCTTCGACAACGACGGCCGTGTGCTCAGCGACCGCGGCGACTGGAAGCAGATGAGCTTCAGTTCAATGCGCGGCCGCTACGTAACCGTTAAGGTGCTCCATGCCGGCGGTGACAGCGTCGATACGTATTGCAGCCTATCGGAGCTCAAGTTCTACGGCACGGCTGTTCCCGACCCGGTGGCGAAGGACGACCTCACCGCTGCGATTGAAAAGGTCGATGCCGAGATTGCAGCCGGCGACCTTAAGGCCAGCGACTACACCGAGGCTTCCTGGACCGCGTTCCAGAACGCCTTGGCGAGCGCCCGCGCCATCCTGAGCGACGAGAACGCCACGCTGGACGAGGTCGACCAGGCACTCAAGGCACTCGAGAGTGCTCGCGACGCGCTTGAGAAGACTCCGGTGACCCCGGTCGAGAACCCGACCAAGAAACAGCTCAAGGCCCTGGTCAAGCGGGCGAAGGAATCTGACACCAAGGGCAAGACGGCCGAGTCCGTCAAGGCCCTGATGGACGCCATTGCCTACGCCGAGGACGTCTTGGGTGATGAGAGTGCTTCTGACACCCAGCTTCAGGCGGCCTATGACCAGCTCAAGCTGGCAATCGAAGGTCTCAAGGATGCCGATTCCGGCAATCAGGGCGGTTCGGGTAACCAGGGTGGCTCGGGCAACACCGGAGGTTCCGGCAGCCAGGGCTCCGGTAACGGTGGTCAGACGTCTGGCGGCGGTTCGAACGCCGGCGGACAGACGGGCAATAAGGCCCAGGGCGGTAAGAAGGGCGGATCCGAGATCCCCAACACCGGCGATCAGACGGTGACGACCGTCGCAGCTGTCGGCGGTATCGGCGCCATCTTCGCGGCGATCGGAGCGTTCTTCCGCCGTCGCAACAAGGCGTAACGCAACCCGGGAAATGGGACAAACAACTCAGAGTTGTTTGTCCCATTTTTTCGGTCAATATCGGATTGGATTCGCATCCTAGAAGGTTCTTTCGGTTGCGCGGCACAATGCAGCAAAAATGAATGACAAAAAGAATTCATTTTTAGGAGGTATCTATGCCTGCATTGCAGATGCTCGACAATCTTGTTCCAATTAGCGATTTCAGCCACGGCAAGGGCTCGACTGCCTTTTCGAAGGTTGGGGACGACAATCCTGTTGTGGTCCTCAAACACAACAAGCCAGCGTTTGTAATTGTTACTCCCAATGAATACAGGGAGGCGAAGCAGGCGGAAGAAGACCTCGCCTTGTTAACGCTGGCTCTTAAGAGGGCAGCTGAGACGAGCGACGACATGCTTGTCTCCCTGTCTGATGTTATGGAAGAGCTGGGCGTGAGCCAGGACGAACTCGATCAGATGGATGAGGTCGAGTTTGAATGAGTAGGCACGAAGTCGCTTTCTACCCGGATGTTCTCAAGGATATTAAGCGCCTGGACGGCTCTCAACGAAAGATTGTCCTTAAGAGAATCTCTAACCTCACCCTATTAATCTTTCTTCCCAACCAAATTCAGCCAACGTACGTCATGGCAATCCCCGGTAGGTCGCAGGGTGGCGGCTGAGCCTTTCCCTCGGGAAACTTCGCGAAGCCCAGTTCCCGAGGGAAAGGCTCAGCCGCCACCACAAAGACCGCAGGGACGGGAGCAGCTATACTACTCTCAGTAGTTAAGGGTCGCGGATCCGCCGCGTCACCGCTCTCAACAGGAGGTCTTTGTTTATGGCAGATCAAAAACCGGTTGTCGGGATCATCATGGGTTCCAAGTCCGATCTGGGCGTTATGGAAGGCTGCACCGCCGAGCTCGAGGCGCTCGGTGTGCCCTATGAGCTCGTCATTGCGAGCGCGCACCGCACGCCGGCGAAGGTCCACGAGTGGGCTTCGACTGCTGCCGATCGCGGTATCAAAGTGATTATCGCTGCCGCCGGCAAGGCCGCTCACCTGGGTGGTGTCGTGGCTGCCTTTACGCCGCTGCCGGTCATCGGCGTGCCTATGAAGACGAGTGACCTGGGCGGCATGGATTCGCTGCTGTCGATGGTGCAGATGCCTTCGGGTGTGCCCGTGGCCTGCGTTGCCATCAACGGCGCCAAGAACGCCGCCATCTACGCCACGCAGATTCTAGGCGCTTGCGACCCCGAGTACCGCAAGGTTATCGAGAAGATGAAGCAGGAGATGGCCGACGCCTAAGCGGCTTGCCGCCTTATCTGCAATAGAGGAGAAATATGTCCAATTATCAGGGAAAACGTTTTAAACTGTCCCAGATTCCCGATTCTGCGAATCCAAGCGCGCCGCGCTCGGTGCAGCCGGGGCGGACGTCCTCTACGCAGCCCGCCCATGTCGCGGGGCACGTTCGGGCTCCGCGGCCGGTGGCGCCATCGAACCGGCACGTTCAAGGCGCTTTGCCGACCTGCCGCCCCTCCAGTTACGGGGAGCAATCGCAAGCCCATCGTTCGCCTTCGCCCGGGCTCGGCGGCTCGGCGGATAGTTCTGCTCCTAAGCGCAAAAAGGGCCGTTCGATTTTCGCGAGACTTCTTATTGTGATCGGTGTGTGCCTGATCGCCGCCGCCGCCGGCATCTATATCAAGGCGCAATTGGGCTACAAGGAAGCAAGCGATTCGTATCAAAAGGTTGAGAAAAAGTCTGTGAGCGATAGCGACGCGAGCGGTGCGCCCATTGTTGATTTTGCCACGCTTGCCCAAACCAACCCCGATGTCGTCGGTTGGATATATGTACCCGGTACCGCTATCAACTATCCGGTGGTGCAGACGGATAACAACACCAAGTACCTGAGCACGCTCTTTGACGGCACGACAAATCCCGTGGGCTCTATTTTCCTTGACTGCGATGACGCGGCTCCCGGTATGGTGGACCAGCAGACTACACTCTACGGACATCACATGAGGGATAACTCGATGTTCCATTTCATTGCCGACAGCGCCGACCAGTCGGTTTTCGACGGTATCGAATATGCCTTTTACGTCACGCGCGACGGCGCCTATAAATTTAAGCCGTTGCTGACCAAGGTGGTCGAGGACTCGTACCAAAAAGCGCGTACTCCCAACTTTGAGGGCGGAGACGGCCTGAAGGCCTATCTTTCCGAGATGATTGACGGTGCCTCCGCCGTGGCAAGCGACGCTGAGAGCCGTGCCGCCAAGGCTGATAAGGTGCTCACGCTTATCACGTGTTCGCCTTCGGCGCTAAGGAACAAGCGTGCCGTGATGATTCTTACCCCCGTCGAGAACTAATGGTTGCATTGCAGGCAGCGGAGGCGCTGAAGGGCGAGTTGTCGCCCGACGGCATAAGAGATAAAAAAGGGGAAATGATGCTCGAGAATGGCAAAACGATGCCTTCGATTGATGCTTGGCTGCGCGAGGCCAAGGCCGACGCTTCGGCGCCGGCGTGCGGTATGTATCTGACGCATAACGGTGTGGTGCGCGCGACGCCCAAGGCCGAGGTACGCGGAGTCGAGACCGATGGCGTGGCCCCGGGCCACAAGGTGGGCGGCATGGTCTTTGACTACGATGCCGAAAAGGTGCGGTCTGCCATCGAGGCGACGCGAGCGATGCCGGGTATCGGCTATGTGCGCGTGTGGCTGGCAAGCGGCGAGCTTTCCGTGGGCGATGACATCATGCTCGTGCTCATTGGCGGAGACATTCGTCCGCACGTGGTCGATGCCCTGCAGACGCTTGTCGGCACCATCAAGAATGAATGTGTGAACGAGGTCGAGCGCGAGGCATAGCGCTTTGCAATCAACTCGAGCTCATCTATAGCAAAAGCCCGCTGGCAGTTTAGGCGAACTGCCAGCGGGCCTACTTGTCCGTTGGGACTGGTTTGCGCCAGCGCCTGCTCTATACGCGCGTGGCGTCCTTGGGGCTCATGGTCATGCTCTGGAAGCGATTTTCCATATACTCATTATCGAAGTACTTGCCGTAGAACTGCGCAACGGGAATATCGCTGACCGTGCCGTTGACTCGCTGGTACCAGTAGTCGAGCGATTGCAGCGTCATGACGCCGTCGACCAGCATGATGATGGTAAAGATGACGGTGGCCGAGTAGCGGCTCTTCCAAGGAATCATGTTAATGAGTTTGAGCAATCTGGGCAGCAGCAGCTTGATCCAGATGAGTCCGCCCAGGCCCCACAGGCAGGCGAAGCCCGTGCAGGTGCGTCCGCCCGTAAGCACGGCGAGCGGATCGGGCATGCCAAAGAGCTTCATATGCGAGTAGCTCCACGAGACCACACCGAACGAGGTCTGCATAAACCAGCCCACGAACACCTCAAAGCTTGCGCCAAGTAGGGCACTCACCAAAAAGATAACGATGGGGTTCTTTTTGTAGAAGCGGTTGAGCACCATGGTCATGAGTACGGCGCCAAATCCGTAGATGGGGCTGAAGGGGCCAAACAGCATGCCGGCACGGTTCTGGTAGACGCCCGGGTCGTCGACCGTCATGTGCCAGATGTCCTCCAGAATCAGGCCCAGCACACAGCAGACAAAGAATACCCAGAACAGGTTGAAGTAGTTGAGCTTGATGTAGCCTTCTCCGGTTTCATCGCGGCCGAGCATGCCCTCGGCGGCGGCGTCGCGATCGAGCATCTCCTGCAGGCGTCGCTGCAGTTCGCGCTCCTGACGAAGTGTGGGGTCAACGGTGGCCGAAAGCGCAATGAGGATGCCGAGCTGGACGGCGGGGCGCAACAAGAACGGCCCGATACCCTGAAGCATCACGTCGACCAAAAGCTCAACGACGGTAAATGCGATAAGGATGTAGGACAGGCGCGCGGCGTTGCGGCGCTGGTTCTTGATGAGGTCCAGGCCGAAGATGATGAAGATGACCGCGCTCGCTGCCGAGAGCATGATGCCGGCGACGATAAGGCCGACCGCGACGAGCGTGTTGTCGCCGAGCTTGGCGGCGGCGTTGCCGTTGATGAGTGCGGTGATGACCTGCCACATAAAGGCGCCGACCGACGGGAGCGTACCAACACCGGACAGGATGCACAGGACGGCATACACCTTAATGATGAGGGGGATCTTCTTGACCTCCGTGGCGCTGGGGACGTTGGGGTCGAGTTCGTTTCGATCCATACAGAACCTTTCTCGCTTTGTTGTAGATTACAAGGATACGCCGCCGACCTGCTAAAAGACAGGACGAACGTCCCAATTGCAGCAATGTAAGCCCTAACGGCGGGCAAGACGCGTCGCGACGGAAGCATACGGGACCGTTGGCCCCGAGGGCGGGTTTCCCAATAAAATGTTTGGCCGCAAAACGGATTATAAGCTCGGTGGGCTTTTAAAAAGCGCTGCTCATGCGCGGGAGTGCTTGTCTTGCCGTGCGTATAATAGGGCGGGTAACGCCAAATAACGAGGCTCTGAGGGGATGCCATGTCTCAAGAAACCATCCGCGCGGCCGAGCGTGCCACGGGACAGGTGACGACCATGTCGACGTATGATCCGGACTCCGACCAGCTGCATGAGGAATGCGGCATCTTTGGTGTGTGGGCACCCGATCGCGATGTGGCTCGACTGACGTACTTTGGTCTGCGCGCGTTGCAGCATCGCGGCCAGGAATCGGCGGGAATCGCCGTGGGCGATGGCGGCACGGTTATGGTTCGCAAAGACCTGGGACTGCTCGATCGCGTGTTCTCCAACGCCGACCTGTCGACACTCTCCGGCCAGCTGGCCGTGGGCCACGTGCGCTATGGCACCGCCGGCGCCAAGAGCTGGGAAGCCTCGCAGCCGCATCTTTCTACCATCAACAGCGTCATCATCGCGCTTGCTCACAACGGCACTCTGGTCAACACCGACGAGCTGCGCCGTCAGCTGATCGAACTGGGCGTGCCGTTCCTCTCCAATTCGGATTCCGAGGTCGCGACCAAGCTTATCGGCTACTTTACCCAGCGTACGGGCCACCTGCGCGAGGGCATTCGCAAGACCATGGAGCTCGTGCGCGGCGGCTACGCCATGACGCTCATCAACGAGCAGGCACTCTATGCCTTCCGCGACCCACATGGCATTCGTCCGATGGTGCTGGGCAAGCTCGTGGACGAGGGCCTGGACCAGGCCGATGCCGCTTCTGTTTCGCAGCTGCCCTCGCAAGACGACGCCTCGACGGTCGATTCCGCCGTCCATGTCACGCATGCCGGCGGCTGGGTCGTTGCCTCCGAGACGTGCGCACTCGATATTGTGGGCGCCGAGTACGTCCGCGACGTCCGCCCCGGCGAGATTTTGCGCATCAGCGCCGAGGGCCTGGTGTCCGAGCAGGGTGTGCCCGCAGCCGAAAAGTCCGCCAACTGCATCTTTGAGCAGGTCTACTTTGCCCGTCCCGACTCCATCATGAACGGCAAGAGCGTCTACGCCTGTCGTTACGACATGGGTCGTCAGCTGGCACACGAAGAGCCCGTCGAGGCCGACCTGGTCATCGGCGTGCCCGACTCCGGCCTGCCGCCTGCGGAGGGCTATTCGCACGAGAGCGGCATTCCCTTTGGCGAGGGCCTCATCAAGAATCGTTATGTGGGCCGTACGTTTATCGAGCCCACGCAGGAGCTGCGCGCCATGGGCGTGCGCATGAAGCTCAACCCGCTGCGCGACAACATCGAGGGCAAGCGCCTGGTCGTCATCGACGACTCCATCGTGCGCGGCACCACCATGGTGCAGCTCGTCAAGATGCTGCGCAACGCCGGCGCCAAGGAGATTCACATCCGCATCAACTCGCCCGAGGTCATCTGGCCGTGCTTCTACGGCATCGATACCGACGTGCAGTCGCAGCTCATCAGCGCCAACAAGACGGTCGAGGAGATCTGCGAGTATATCGGCGCCGATTCGCTGGCCTTCCTTTCGGTTGAGGGCCTGCTGAAGGTCATGCCCAAGGGTGGCTACTGCGATGCGTGCTTTACCGGTCGCTATCCCGTGGCGATTCCCGAGAGCTTTGGCCGCGACAAGTTCATGGAGGGCTTTAAGCCCCGCAACCTGGATAAGCCGCTGCACTTTGACGACGACGCCGTGGTCGAGAAATACGATGACCGCAGCTGGGAAGAGAAGCACGGCGAGGCCTAAAACCCGCCATTTAGGGACAGGTTTATTTTGGTAGGTTTTACCTGCTGTTTTGTTGATTGAGCGGCGCGCGTTGCCAGAATGCGCGCCGAACCGAGGGCAACTATGAGCACCGTTTGGCGCCCGGGCGGCAAACGGTAGTGGGAGAGGAAGTCTCAGATGAGCGACAGCAAGCATGTGACGTATGAGGATGCCGGCGTCGATACCGCCGAGGGTGGCCGCGCCGTCGACGCTATTAAGCAAATGGTTAAGGACACCAACCGTCCCGAGGTTATCGGCGGTATCGGTGGCTTCGGTGGCTTGTTCTCGGCCGCCGCGCTTAAGGATATGGAAGACCCGATTCTGATTAGCGGTACCGACGGCGTGGGCACCAAGCTCGTGCTCGCCCAGATCATGGACCGTCACGAGACGGTGGGCCAGGACCTGGTCGCCATGTGCGTCAACGACATCTTGGCTTCGGGCGCCGAGCCGCTGTTCTTCCTGGACTACGTCGCCATCGGCCACATTGAGGCCGAGCACATGGCAAAGATCATCAAGGGCGTTGCCGACGGCTGCAAGCTCGCGGGCTGCGCGCTCGTGGGCGGCGAGATGGCCGAGCACCCGGGCGTCATGGCTCCGGCCGACTACGACCTCGCTGGCTTTACCGTGGGCGTCGTCGACCGTCCCAAGATGCTTGACCCCGCGAACGTTCGCCCCGGCGATGTGATCCTGGGCCTGCCTTCCACCGGCGTGCACTCCAACGGCTACTCGCTCGTGCGTAAGGTCATTGGCGTCGACGGTATTAAGCCGGGCACGCCCGAGGCCGCCGCTAAGGCCGAGGAGCTGAGCCGTCCGCTCGAGGAACTCGGCGGCGCATCGCTGGCAGACGCCCTGTTGGCCCCCACGCGCATCTATGTCAAGCCGATTCTGGAGCTGCTGCGCGGTGGCGCTCCGGTGCACGCCATTGCCCACATCACCGGCGGCGGCATCACCGAGAACCTCAACCGCGCGCTTGCCGACGACGTCGACGCCGTGGTCACCCGCAACGGTGCCGAGATGGGCTGGGATGTTCCGCCCGTCATCACCTACGTGTCGCGCCAGGCCGAGCTCGCGCCCAACGAGGCGTGCAAGACCTTCAACATGGGCGTCGGCCTGTGCCTGATCGTTGCCCCCGAGGACGAGGCCGCGGTGACCGAGGCCCTGGTCGCGCTGGGCGAGAAGCCGTTCCGCGTGGGCGAGTGCGTCGAGGGTTCCGGTAAGGTCGTGTACTCCGATGAGCGCTAACGAGCAGATGGCTGCTGCCGAGGGCCTGGACTTTGTGCCCTATACCCGTCCGACCGGTACCGATACGGCTGAGCCGCTCAAGATCGGCGTGCTCATCAGCGGCTCCGGCACCAATCTGCAGGCGCTGATCGACCTAATCGCCGCCGGCAAGCTCAATGCTTCGATTGAGCTTGTGGTGTCGAGCCGTCCTTCGGCCAAGGGCCTGCAACGTGCCGAGCGTGCAGGCATCCAGACGCTTACGCTGTCCAAGGATGTCTATGCCGATCCCATCGCCGCCGACGAGATCATCGCGCACGAGCTGCTCGAGCGCGGCTGCGAATATGTGGTCATGGCCGGCTACATGCGCATGGTGCACACGCCTCTGCTAGCGGCGTTTCCCAACCGCGTGGTCAACTTGCATCCGGCGCTGCTGCCGAGCTTTACCGGCGCGCATGCGATCGACGATGCCTTTGCGCGCGGCGTCAAGGTAACCGGTGTGACCGTGCATTTTGCCAACGAGATCTACGACAACGGCCCCATCATCGCCCAGCGCGCGCTGGCCGTTGAGGAAGGCTGGGACGTCGATACGCTCGAGGAGCACATCCATGCGATTGAGCACGTGCTGTATCCCGAGGTCGTCCAGATGCTCGCCGACGGCCGCGTCCACGTGCTGGAGAGCGGCAAGGTGGCAATTGATGCGCCGCGTCATTGTGCGTAAAAGGATTCGCTTGGTTTTCCTTACAACGTAAACTATCAAAAAGGCTGATTGGGGCATATGGAATCACCTGTGCTCCAATCAGCCTTTATTACTTCTTCGATTTCGGATCCTGGATAACGTGACGGGTGTCATTTCCATCCTAAGAAATCCGATAGGGCCTCGTCCGCGTGTGGGTGGGCCCTTTTACGTGGCCTTTTAGGTCTGCTATACTGCTAGCAAGTAGAGAGGAGCCGCTATGGGTACAGCAACGGTGCAGCTCAACACGCGAATCGACCCTATGCTCAAAGCTGGTGGCGATGCAGTCCTAGCTCGCAATGGATTGGGGCCGAGCGATGCCATTCGTGCGCTTTGGGCTTATCTCGTCGAGCATCAAACGTTGCCGGGATTTATGGTGGCGGATAAGCGCGAGGCGCCCCGTGCGGAGAGTCTAGCCGAGCAGGGGTGTGGACTAGCTTTTTCTTCGTTGGGGCTCAGTGCTTCGGATTTTGCGCCAGCTGGATCATCTGCGGTAGACTGGGATGCCGTACGAGATGATATGTATGACGCGATGATTGCTGACATTGAGGCGAATTGCCGATGATTGAGGCAAAGCATCTCTTGGTAGATACGAACGTTTGGCTCGATTATTACCTGCAAGAGGGGGCGTTCGACGAAGCGAAGAGATTGGTTGAACTGGCCGAGGCAGGAAAGATCGACCTTCTGTATGCGCCAACGACGGCAAAGGACGTGTTCTATATTTTGCCTCGGCGACTAGCCCGGCGGAATGTGAATGGGATTAACGTGTCGTTTGCCTCGGCGTCGTGGGCCTGCATTGAGCACATGATGCAGGTGGCAACCGCCTCTCCGCTTTCGTTGGCGGAGTGCGAGATGGCGCGCATGCTTGGCAAACACATGCCAGATCTTGAAGACAACCTCATTATCGCTTCGGGCGAGACGGCAGATGTTGACTACGTGGTCACGAGTGACCGGCGCATGCTGGAGGCGATGCCCGAAGTTTGCCTGACGCCTGCCCGCGCACTCGATATGATTGGAATCCTCGACTAACCTTGCCTGCCTCGTTTCGTTATCATATGGGGCATTGTGAACCTCATGCAACTTTGGAGGACAGTATGGCGGATAACGCCGAGATGCTATTCTCGCCTGAGCTGGTGTTTTTTGATTGGGAGTGCGCGACGCCGGATGAGGTGTTTGCGCGGCTCGAGGGCGAGCTTGCACCGCGTGGCTACATTTCGTCCGGTTGGCTTGACGCCGTTCGCGCACGCGAGGACGCCTATCCCACGGGTCTTGCCATGCCAGCGGCCAACATCGCTATCCCACACACCGACCCGGGGTTTGTGGCTAAGCCCTATATCGCGGTGGTAAAAGCTGCTGCGCCCGTGACATTCAATGCTATGGCGGGCATGGGCGCTCCCGTGCCGGCACAGATCATCATCAATCTGGGCATTGCCGAGCCGGGCGGCCAGGTCGAGGCCCTGCAAGCGCTCATGAATATCTTTATGGACGCCGACGCCGCAGCTGACGTGCTCGGCCAGACCACGTGCCAAGGCATGGTCGATGCCATCCGCCGTCACTTTTAGGGCCGGCACTTGGGGCTATCCCTAACTGCCGGCAGAAAAGGAATGTCCCTAATTGCCAACAGCCAGAACAGCCCCCTTTGCACCAAAATGGTGCAGATTAACCTGTCCCCCATACACCAGGTGTGTCGCGGGGGCCGCGTTGTGACACAATGGCGTTTGTTCAATTCGTGATGCGAAAGGCCAACTATGGCAAACAAGAAAAAGAACTCCGAGGCCGCGCCGACGCCCGAGCAGCAGGCCCGCGCTGTCTCCAGCTCTCGTAAGAAGCAGCGCAAGACGTACGTGTCTAAGACCGTCAAGATCGTCTTGGTGGTTATCGGCGTGCTGGCAATGCTGCTTTCCGTCTCGGCCATGGCGTGCTCCGGTCTCATGTCGCAGACCGAAAGCACCAGCTCGGGTTACAAGCTTACCGGCGGTGTCGCCGCTACCATCAACGGCACCAATCTCACCGAGGACACCGTGACCAAGCAAATCATGAGCATGCGCACGTCCTACGGCTACACCAAGGACAAGGACTGGGCGCAGTATCTGGTCGACAACGACCTCACGCCCAAAAAGTACCGCAAGCAGCTCATCGACTCCTACACGCAGCAGATTCTGCTTCAGCAGGCGCAGAAGGAAAACGGCGTGACGGTGTCGGACGAGGAAGTCGAGAAGGCATGGAAGGACGCGTGCAAGAGCGCGGGCGGTGCCAAGACCTTTAAGAAGACCCTTAAGACCTACGGCTATACCGAGGACACCTACAAGGACTCGCTCAAGGAGAGCCTGGCACAGCAAAAGCTTAAGGATGCCGTGGCGCCCACCAGCAAGCCCAAGGACAGCGAGATCGTCGATTACATCAACGAGAACCTGTCTAACTACAACGACGCCCGCCGCTCGTCGAACATCCTGATCAAGGTCGATTCCGACGCATCTGACGAGGACAAGGCCGCTGCCAAGGCCAAGGCGCAGGAGTGCCTGGATAAGATCAACTCCGGCGAGCTGAGCTTTGAGGATGCCGTGGAGCAGTATTCCGACGACACCGGCTCCAAGGATAAGAAGGGCGATGTGGGCTGGGACAAGCTCACCACCTTCGTCGACAGCTATCAGGCGGCGCTCGAGGGGCTCAACAAGGGCGATGTGAGTGACGTCGTCGAGTCGACCTATGGTTACCACATCATCAAGTGCACCGACTACTTCCATGTCGATAACCAGGTCGATGACATTAAGCAGGTGCCCAAGGACATCAAGAAGTATGTTTCCAACGTGGTGAAGACGCAGGCGGCCAGTACTGCATACAGCGAGTGGCTGGAGCAGTACAAGAAGGACGCCGACATCACCGTCAACCCCATGCCCAAGGACGTGCCCTATAACGTGAGTCTGAAGGGCGTCACCAAGAGCTCGACCGACGATTCGTCGACGACTGAGTAATCTGAGTAATCATGGGGCGGTGCCCGCGCGAGTGCCGCCCACGCTATTGAGGAGGATTTGCAGATGACCAACGAAGAGCTGCAGCAGGAAATGATCGCCGCCATGAAGGCCAAGGATAAGGTTCGCCTGTCCATCATTCGCCAGGTCAAGGCCGAGGTGAAGAATATCGAGGTTAACGAGCGCCGCGATGTGACCGAGGAAGACGTCAACAGCATGATCAAGCGTCTGATTAAGCAGACGAGCGAGACGCTGGAGATGTCCATCAAGGCCGGCACCGACCAGGACCGTACCGATAACCTGACTGAGCAGGTCAAGATTCTGGAGAGCCTGCTGCCCGCGCAGGTTTCGGGCGAGGAGCTCGAGGCTCTGATCGAGCAGGTCATCGCCGAGCTGGGCGCCACGTCCAAGAAACAGATGGGCCAGGTCATGGGAGCGCTCGGCAAGGCCACCGGCGGCAACTTCGATAAGCCTGCCGCGGCAAAGATCGTCGGCGCAAAGCTCGCGTAGGGGCCGAGCGGCGTATAGTTGATGTTGAGGGGGCGTGGCCATTGCGGTCGCGCCCCTTTTTGCTGGGCGGTGCTCATTGGGGACAGGCTTAAATGAGTACCCAATGAGCGGGCACTCATTTAAGTCTGTCCCCAATGAGCGGGTTAAAGGTTGCGGGTTCTTTACGGGAATGTAGTGTGGGCTGCGGAAACGCGGTTCTTTCCGTACAATAGTGCAACTCGTGTAAACGCAGGGAAGGGACATTCATGGCAGACATGATCGAGATCAAGCATCTCAACAAGTACTTTGGCGACCTGCATGTGCTCAAAGATATCAATCTCACCGTCAAGCGCGGCGAGAAGCTCGTAATGATCGGGCCTTCCGGCTCGGGTAAGTCGACGCTCATCCGTTGCGTCGATTATCTGGAGGAGCCCACGTCGGGCGAGGTCGTCATCGACGGTACGCCGCTCACCAAAAAGAACCACCTGGAGATGGCTCGCAAGTATAGTTCCATGGTGTTTCAGCAGTTCAACCTGTATCCCAACATGACGGTGCTCGGCAACCTGACGCTCGCGCCCATCAAGCTGCAAAAGAAGAGCAAGGAGGAGGCGACCGAGATCGCCATCGCCGCGCTCAAGCGCGTTGGCATGGCGCATAAGGCCGGCGAGTATCCGCAGAATCTCTCGGGCGGTCAGCAGCAGCGCATCGCCATCGCCCGTGCCCTGTGCACCAAACAGCCCATCATCCTGTTTGACGAGCCGACCTCGGCGCTCGACCCCGAGATGGTCCAGGAAGTCCTGGACGTTATGATTGAGCTCGCGCAGGAGGACATCACCATGATCTGCGTGACGCATGAGATGGGCTTTGCGCGCCAGGTGGCCGATCGCGTCATCTTTATGGAGGACGGCCGCATCCTGGAGGAGGGCACGCCCGAGCACTTCTTCGATAACCCCGAGAACCCGCGCTGCCGCGAGTTCCTGTCCAAGATTCTGCACTAGGCGCGGTGATGGACATGACGGATATGACGAGGGCGGCCGTGTCGCGCCGTCACCTTTTGCAGCTGGCTGGCGCCGGCATGCTCGCGCTGACGGGGACCGCGCTTACCGGTTGCGGCAACTCCACCAGCGGCGAGGGTTCCGACAAGGGGTCCAAGCTTGCGGCCATCAAGTCGCGTGGCCATCTGAATGCCGGCGTTAAGAAGGACGTTCCCGGCTACGGCTATTACGACACCGCCAAGGGCCGCTTTGAGGGCATGGAAGTCGATTTGTGCTACCAGATCGCCGCTGCCGTCTTTGGCGTGAGCTACAAGGAGGCCCGTGCCCAGGAGTTTGTCGAGTTTACCGATGTAACGCCCAAGACACGCGGCCCGCTGATCGATAACGGCCAACTTGACGTAGTCGCGGCGACCTACACCATCACCGACGAGCGCAAGAAGAGCTGGGATTTCTCGACGCCGTACCGCACCGACTACGTGGGACTCATGGTCAAGAAGCGTTCGGGCTTTACCTCGATTGAGGACCTGGACGGCAAGGTCATCGGCGTGAGCCAGGGTGCTACCACGCAGGGCCTGATCGAGCAGATGATCAAGGACAACGGCTTTAGCTGCAAGCCCGAGTTTAGGGCCTTTAGCGGCTACCCCATCATCAAGAGTTCGCTCGACGCCGGCAATATCGACGTCTTTGCCATGGACCGCTCCACGCTGGCCGGTTACATGAACGAGACCGTTGAGCTGCTGCAGCCCGAGGTTAAGTTTGGCGAGCAGGGCTACGGCGTGGCGACCAAGAAGGGCTGCGACCTTTCGGCCGTGGTCGATCAGGTGATTTGCGATCGCTTGGCCGACGGCTGGCTCGACCAAGAGGTCAAGACCTGGGGTCTTGTATAGGCGCATCGTCCAAGGAAGGAATCAAATGCTCGAAGGATTGTTTGACGCCGACCGCTGGTCGACGACATTTCAAAACATGGGGCCCTTCTGGGAGGGCTTTGGCGTGACACTGCAGGTGGTCGTTGCCGGTCTGCTGCTGTCGCTGGTGCTGGGCACGCTGCTGGGCGTGTTCTCTACCACTCGTTCGCGCGTGCTGCGCGCCATAAGCCGCGTGTACGTGGAGTTTTACCAGAACACCCCGCTGCCCGTGCAGGTGCTCTTTATGTACATGGCCGGTCCGCAGTTTTTGCAGGCCATAACCGGTGCCGACCAGCCGGTGCGCATCGCGCCGTTTGTGCTGGGCTTCTTGGGCGTGGGCCTGTATCACGCGGCCTACATTTCGGAGGTCATCCGCACTGGTATCGAGGCGGTTCCGCGCGGTCAGATGGAGGCGGCCCAGAGCCAGGGCTTCACTCGCGCGCAGGCATACTGGTACATCGTGCTGCCCCAGACGTTCAAGATCATTTTGCCGCCGCTGTGTAACCAGGCGCTCAACCTGGTCAAGAACACGTCGGTGCTGGCGCTCGTGGCCGGCGGCGACCTTATGTACCGTTCCGACAACTTTGTGAGTCTGTACGGGTACCTGCAGGGATACATCGTCTGCTGCCTTATGTACTTCATCATCTGCTTTCCGCTCGCCATGCTGGTGCAGTGGCTCGAGCGCCGCTCCAAGGAGCGTCCGCGCGGCGTGAGCCTGGCCGAGCTGGGGCTCGACAACGTAGAGGAGGCCTAGCGCATGGAAATCTTCAACGCGACCAACCTGCTCTACATTTGGGGCGGCTTTGTTAAGACGATCGAGATCTCGGCGCTGTCGATCTTTTTCTCGCTCATCTTTGGCACGGTGCTGGCGCTCGTTAAGAGCTATGCGCCCCGCCCGTTCCGTATTTTGGTGAGCGCCTATATTGAGCTGTTCCGTTGCACGCCAAACCTGCTGTGGATCCTGTTTATCTACTTTACGGTACAGGGTTTGGACATTGTGATTTCGACCATCGCCTTTACGCTGTTTACCAGCGCCGTTATGGCCGAGATTGTGCGCGGCGGCCTCAACTCGATTCCGCGCGGCCAGTTTGAGGCAGCGCAGAGCCAGGGCTTTGGCTTCTTTGCCACCATGCGCTACATCATTCTGCCGCAGACGTTTAAGACGATCATTCCGGCGCTGTTTAGCCAGTGCACGACTGTCATCAAGGACAGCTCGTATCTTTCGGGCATTAACGTGGCCGAGCTCATGTACACGGCAAACGTCGTGATGGCCCACGCGATCGACCTGTCGCAGGTGCTTATGCTCTACGGCCTGGTGTTTGCGATGTACTTTGTGCTCAACTTTGGTATCTCGTTGCTGATTCGCGCATATCAGAGGCGAATGGTGGCAGCGTAGAATGTGGCAAAGGGACAGCCCCTTTGTCACATAGAGAAAGGAATCGCGATGAGCGATCTGGAGAACAAGAAGAATCCTGTGGTCATTACCATCGCGCGCGACTTTGGCGCCGAGGGCCACGAGATTGGTCGCATGCTTGCCGACGAGTTGGGGATTCCGCTGTACGATAACGAGCTGCTGGTGCGTGCGTCGCTGCGCGCGGGCGAGTCGCTCGACAAGATGGCCGCCTACGACGAGCGCCTGGCCGTGGAGAACATGGCGTTTCTGCCCGACCGCTACGATGCGCGTTCGTACTCGGATAAGTTGTTCCAAAAGATGAGCCAGGTGATTTTGGATCTGGGCGAGACCGAGAGCTGCATTATCGAAGGCCGTCTGTCCGATTACCTGTTGCGCAACAACCCCAATCACATTGCCGTGCTGGTGACCGCACCCTTTGAGGATCGCGTCGAGATCGTGCGCAAAAAGCGCGGCCTTAACAAAAAGAAGGGCGCCAAGCTGGTCAAGCAGCAGCAGAAGGCGCGCGAGGCGTTCTATAAGCGCTACAGCGCCGGAAAGTGGAAGATGACGAGCGGCAAGGACATCGTCGTCAACCGCGCCAAGCTGGGCCGCGAGGGCTGCAAAGACGTTATCGCTGCAGCCTACCGCTACAAGGTGGCGCAGTTCGAAGGCTAGCCGACCAAAACCACCGCAAAGGGGACAGACACCTTTGCGGTGGTAGGGCGATCGGCATAGAAAAAGTCCCCGCCGGGCGTGTGCTCGACGGGGACTTTGCCGTTTGATGGCTAGCGTTGAGGGTGATTACTCGCCCAGCAGGCTCTTGGTGATGGAAGCGGCGGCCTTCTTGCCGGCGCCCATCGCCAGAATGACCGTAGCGGCACCGGTGACGATGTCGCCGCCAGCCCAGATGCGGGGATCGGTGGTCTGGCCGGTCTCCTCGTCGGCGACGATGTAGCCCCACTTGTTGAGCTCCATCTTGCCGCCGATTTTCTTTGCGAAGGGGTTGGCGTTGGTACCGATAGCCGAGATCGCGACGTCGCAGGGGATCTCCTCGATGGCGCCCTCGATGGGCACCGGGCGACGACGGCCGGACTCGTCAGGCTCGCCGAGCTCCATCTTCTGGACCTTGACGGCGCACACGGAGCCGTCCTCGCCAGCGACAAACTCGAGCGGGGAAACGAGCGGCAGAACCTCGACGCCCTCGGCCTTGGCATGGTGCAGCTCGGCGCGACGGCAGGGCATCTCATCTTCGGTACGACGGTAGGCGATGATGGCATGCTCGGCGCCCAGGCGCTTGGCAGTACGGACGGCGTCCATGGCCACGTTGCCGCCACCAAAGACGACGACGTTCTTGCCGTGCTTGGTGGGGGTGTCGTACTCGGGGAACTTGTTGGCCTTCATCAAGTTTACGCGGGTGAGGTACTCGTTCGCGAAGAAGACGTTGGGCAGGTTCTCGCCGGGGACATTGAGGAACTTGGGCAGGCCAGCGCCGGTCGCCACGTAAATGGCGTCGAAGCCCTGCTCGAACAGCTCCTCGGCCGTGGCCATGTTGCCCACGACGGAGTTGTACTCAAACTTGACGCCCATGTCCTCCAGGCCGTCAATCTCGCGCTTGACGACCGCCTTGGGCAGACGGAACTCGGGGATGCCGTAGACCAGCACGCCACCGCCGGTGAAGAAGGCCTCAAAGACGGTAACGTCAAAGCCGTTACGGGCGAGCTCGCCGGCGCAGGTGATGCCGGACGGGCCGGAGCCGACGACGGCGACCTTCTTGCCGTTCTTGGGGGCCATCTTGGGCGTGGAGGCGAGCTCGGGGCGGTCACCCAGGAAGCGCTCGAGCTGACCGATGGCCACGGGCTCGGACTTCTTACCACGGATGCACTTGCCCTCGCACTGGTTCTCCTGCGGGCAGACGCGACCGCAGATAGCGGGAAGCATGGAGTCCTCGCGGATAGTATCGAGGGCGCCGCCAAAGTCCTTCGCACGGATCTGCTCGATAAAGCGGGGGATGTTGATGTTGACGGGGCAGCCCTCAACACAGAACGGCTTCTTGCAGTTGAGGCAGCGCTCGGCCTCGGCCAGCGCCATCTCCTCGGTAAAGCCCTTGTCGACGGGGCGGAAGTCGCAGGCGCGCTCGGCAGCCGGCTCCTCGTTATCGGGGGTGCGGGGCGACTTCATATCGGCAACGAAACGACCGTTAACTAGTGGCATGCGCAGCTCTTTTCCTCATAGGCCTTGAGGGACTCGCCCTCTTCGGAACGGTAAGCGGCCTGGCGGGCACGAAGGTCATCCCAGTCGACCAGGGTGGCATCGAAGTCGGGGCCGTCGACGCAAGCGAACTTGGTCACGCCGCCCACCTCGACGCGGCAGCAGCCGCACATACCGGTGCCGTCAACCATGATGGGGTTGAGCGACGCGGTGATGGGGGTGTCGTACTTCTGGGCGGTGAGGGTCGAGAACTTCATCATCGGAACGGGACCGACGCAGAAGACCTGGCTCACGGCCTTGTCCTGCAGCAGGCGCTCCAGCGGAGCGGTGACAACGCCCTGCTCGCCGTAGGAGCCGTCGTCAGTGGTGATGTGGATGTGGTCCTCGTCGAGGAGCTCGCGGAACTGGTCCTCCATGAGCAGGAGGTCCTTGGTGCGGGCGCCCATGATGGCGTGCACCTCGTGGCCGGTCTCGACCAGGTGCTTGGCGACCGGGAAGGCAATTGCCAGGCCGACGCCGCCGCCAATGACGGCGCAGGGGCCCTCGGCCATCTCAGTAGGAACGCCCAGCGGGCCCACGACGTCGCGCAGCGACTCGCCGGCCTCGTAGGTGGACAGCATCTCGGTGGTCTTGCCGATCACCATGAAGATGAACTCGACCCAGCCCTCGTCACCGTTCCAGCCGGCCAGGGTAAACGGGACGCGCTCGCCCGTCTCGTTGGCGCGAACCATGAGGAACTGTCCAGCGTGCGCATGCTTGGCGATTGCGGGCGCCTCGATGCGGAACTTGAACACCTTCTCCGAGAACTGCGTCTTCTCCAGGATCTTATACATAGAACCCCTCTCTTGTTAGGGCGACCGAACCGTGCCTCCACGGAAATGGACGGTAGCCCGAATAAAACCGTACGCGCACAGGCGTTGTGCAGACATACGGTGCAAATTATACCCTCATGGACATGTCGCTTACGTGTATCTTCGGCGGTTGGGAGCAGGGTTTATCCACTTCGGCCTACCAAATAGGGACAGGTTTATTTTGGCAGGTTTTATCAGGCAAAACGGCAAAGGGGGCCGGCCTCGCGCATCGATGAGGCCGGCCCCCTTTGGAGCGTTGCATGTGTATGGCGTCACAGGGTTTATTACGGCGCGGCTGCCGCGGCGTTTCTGTAGATAAAACCTGACAAAATAAACCTGTCCCTATTTGGTAGGTCTTAGTGCTTGCCGTTGGCGGAAGCGGCGCCGTTGACGTGATCGCGGGCGTAGATTACGCCGTGGACGATCGCCAGACCGGCGGCATCTGCGGCGCGGGCGCAGGTGTCCTGGAAGTCATCGGCCTCGCGGGCGCGTAGCTGCTTGAGCACGTAGTCGGCGACAGCCATCTTGCCGGGAGGATTGCCGATGCCGGTGCGGATGCGACTAAAGTCGCGACTGCCCATCTTGTCGATGATGGAGCGCAGGCCATTGTGGCCGGCGTGGCCGCCGCCTACCTTGACGCGTACGTCGCCGGCGGGAATGTCGAGCTCATCGTGGATCACGAGCAGCTCCTCGGCCTTGATCTTGTACTCGCGGCAAAGCTTGGAGATGGGACCGCCCGAGGTATTCATGTACGACTGCGGCTTGACCAGCACAATCTGGCGCTTGCCACCCTCTTCCTCGGGATCGTTGATGTTGATGAGCGCGACCTCGGCGCCTGCCTGGTTTTTCCAGTACGTGACACCGGCCTGACGGGCCAACTCGTCGATCGCTTTGAAGCCAGCGTTGTGGCGGGTCTCGGCATATTCATCGCCAGGGTTGCCAAGTCCGGCAACCATGCGAATCTTGAGCGGCTGTGCAGCTGCCATATGCTTCCTTTCGTTACATAAAAGTTTAATCAACGACAAAGGCTACCACGCCCGCCGAAGGCGAGGAAAGGTTGCAGCAAAGTCATTTCAGAAAACAGCTGCCCTGAGACAGCAGGAAGCCCCGGACACGCCGGGAGGGGTTATCAAAGCGAACATCCCGCAGCCGCAAAGCGGCGAGGACGTTCGCGTGATAACCCCGCAGGCGCGTCCGGGGCTTCCGGAGGGATGCGAGGGTCGAGCGACTACAGCGCGAAGTCGCCGCCGACGAGCGTAGAGACGGGCTCCTCGTGGTAAACGGCGGAGATGGCCTGAGCGAACTCCTCGGCGACCGAGATGGTCTTAATCTTGCCGCCGACCTCGACGGGGATGGCATCGGTGACGACGCACTCGACGATGGGGGCATCGTTCAGGCGCTCGATGGCCGGACCGGAGAAGATGCCGTGGGTGGCGCACACGTAGATGTCGCCGGCGCCCATGGCCTTGAGCTCCTTGACGTTGGCGCACAGGGTGCCAGCGGTGTCGATCATGTCGTCGTTGATGATGCAGGTCTTGCCCTTGATGTCACCGATGATGCCCATGACCTCGGCGGCGTTGTGGCGCGGACGGCCCTTGTGGGCGATGGCCAGGTCGCAGTCGAGCATGTCGGACAGCTTCTTGGCGGCCTTGGCACGACCCACGTCGGGGGAGACGACAACCAGGTTGTCGGTGTCGAAGTGCATGTCGTTGTAGTACTGGCCAAACAGCGGCAGTGCGGACAGGTGGTTAACCGGGATATCGAAGAAGCCCTGGATCTGGCCCTGGTGCAGGTCGAGGGTGATGATGCGGTTGACGCCGGCGCGCTCGAGCAGGTTGGCGACGAGGCGGGCGGTGATGGGCTCGCGCGGGCCGGCCTTGCGGTCCTGGCGGGCATAGCCGTAGTGGGTGATAACGGCGGTGATGGAGCGGGCGGATGCGCGCTTGGCAGCGTCGGTGGCGATGAGCAGCTCCATGAGCATGTCGTTGACGTTGCCGCCGGCCACGGACTGAATCAGGAAGACGTCGGCGCCGCGGACGGTCTCGTCGTAGCGGGCGTAAATCTCACCATTGGCGAACTGCTTTAGCGTAAGGCCCGAAAGCTCGACCCCAAGGTACTCAGCAATCTTCTGAGCGAGGGGACGGTTGGAGGAACCGGAATACACGCGGATGGACTTGCGCATATTCTCCGACTTCTCGGGATCATTAATCGGCATTACCCTTCTCCTTTATACATCGAATGCCATATAGATGCCTTGTTGCATTGTAACCGCGCGACGGGGTTTATCGAGCCTTGATAACGTCTTTACCGTCAACGGACACGAACCGACCACTCATCCGGTCGCGCAGGTCACGATAGAAAAAGGAGCCGTCCCCATGGGAACAGCTCCTTTTGTGCCTGGTAAAACGTTATACCTCGTCGTCCTCGTGCAGACGGCGGCGATAATCGGCGGCCCAGCCCTCGATATTTACCTGACGGGCGCGGCCCAGGCCGAGTGCGTCTGCCGGAACCGGCTCGGTGATGACGGAGCCGGCGGCAACGAGCGCGCCGTCGCCGATCTGGGCGGGCGCGACCATCATGGTGTCGGAACCGATGAAGGCATCCTCGCCGATGACGGTCTTGTGCTTGTGGACGCCGTCGTAGTTGCAGGTGATGGAGCCTGCGCCCACGTTGACGCCGGAGCCCATGGTGGTGTCGCCGATGTAGGACAGGTGGGGCACCTTGGAACCCTCGCCGATCGTGGACTTCTTGATCTCCACGTGCGTGCCGGCCTTGGATCCGTCGAGCATGTGGGTGCCCGGGCGCAGGTAGGCGCGTGGGCCGCAGTCGACGCCGTTCTCGATGACGGCCTCGATGGCGATGGTCTCATCGATGATGCAGCCGCTGCCGACAGTGGTGTCGGTGAGGCGGCTGTTTGGGCCAAGCTGGCACTCCTCGCCCACGGTGACGTGGCCGATCAGGTGCGTCTGCGGCCACACGACGGTGTCACGGCCGATAACGGCGTCGGGGCCGATCCAGGCCTGCGTGGGGTCGATGAAGGTAACGCCCTCGGCCATCCAGTGCTCGTTGATGCGGTCGCGCGCGATGGCGGTGAGCTGCGCGAGCTGAATGCGGCTGTTGACGCCTAGGCCGTCGCGGTAGTCATCGCAGTGGAAGATGGAGACTGCCTGACCGTGGCCTTTGAGGATCTCGAGCATGTCGGGCAGATAGTACTCGGACTGCGCGTTGTCGTTGCCGATCTCGTCGATGTGCGCGGCGAGCTGCGCGCCGTCGAAGGCGTAGCAGCCGGCGTTGCACTCGAGCAGCGTGGCGGCCTGCTCGGGCGTGCAGTCCTTCTGCTCGATGATGCGCTCGATCTGGCCGTCGGCGCCCAGCTTGATACGGCCGTAGCCGAAGGGGTCGGGCGGGGTCATGGTCATGACGGTGCAGGCGAGCTCGCCGGTGGCGACGGTTTGCGCGAACTTGGCGACGGTGTCGGCGGTGATGAGCGGCAGGTCGCCGTTGAGCACGACGACGGGGCCTTGCGTGATGCCGCAGGCCTCGAGCGCGACCTTTACGGCGTGGCCGGTGCCCAGGCGCTCGGTCTGCTCGACGCACTCGACCTTGGTGGCGCTGTTGGCGTAGGCGCCGTCGATAAGGGCGCGCATCTCGTCGGCGTGGCTGCCGATGACGACCACGACGCGGCTGCAGCCGGCCTTGATGGTAGCGTCGACGATCCACTGGACCATGGGCTTGCCCAGGATCTTGTGCGAAACCTTGCAGTGGTTCGACTTCATGCGGGTGCCCTCGCCGGCAGCGAGGATAATTGCGGTTGCGTCCATGTGATCTCCTGTTACGTTATAGAGACGTGTGTTTGGAAACGATACACGGCGCAATATGATACCGCAGGCATATGTTGAGCGCGTAGCGATTGGTTTGCGGCGGTTGAGGCTTGCGCCGCCGGTGTGGTGTTTGCACTGCTTGCGTGCGGCATTGGCGGTGCTGCGGAGCTGTCGTTTGAGCGAGGGGACGGGGGTGCCCGTGGACAACATACGAGAGGAGTTTGGCGGCGAGCCCGTTGCGGCATTCTCGATGTCGCATCCGGCTGTGCCGGCACTCTATATAGTGCTGACGCTGGGGCTCACCATGTTCTCGATGCAGCCGGTGCTGATTGCGCTGTCGCTTGCGGGCGGGCTGGCGTATGGATTTGCGACGCGCGGTGCTGCGCGCACGTTGGGGGCGCTTCGCTGGCAGCTGCCGGTGATTTTGATCATCGCGGTGCTCAATCCGCTGTTTAGCGCCTCGGGCTCGACGGAGCTGTTCCGTATTGGCGTGCGCGCAGTGTATCTGGAGAGCATGGTATACGGCCTGTGCATGGGCGGGCTGTTTGTGGCGAGCGTGCTGTGGTTTGAGGCCGCGGCGTCGATGCTCGAATACGACAAGGTGCTCGCGCTGCTGGGCAATGCCGCACCGGTGATTGCGCTCATGATCTCGATGTGCATGAGGCTTATCCCGCAGTTTTTACGCCGCGGTCGTACGGTGCTGGCGGTGCAGGATGCGATTGATGTGCCGGGCCGCGCGCCCACCGATCCCGTGCGATCGCGCCTGCGGGCGTCGAGCGTGTTGATGGGCTGGGGCATGGAAGATTCGCTGGAGCGCGCGGACGCGATGCGCTCGCGCGGGTGGGGTGCCGCGACACGTCGTACGACGTATGCGCGGTATCGACTGGGGCGCAGCGACGTTGCCGCGCTGGTCGGGCTCGCGCTGTTTGGTGCTGCCGCGGTGGCCGTGGCGGCGACCGCGACGACACAGTATTCGTTTTATCCGCAGCTCTCGGTGCCGGCGCCGTGGCTGGGCTATGTCGTGTACGCTGCCTGGATGATGCTGCCTTGCGCGTCGCACGCGATTGATGAGAAGAGGTTTGGCTGATGGCTCGGTTGGATAGGAGCTCGGCGGCGGGTGTGGCATATGGCTCGGCCGCGCCGGCGATTGAGGTGCGGAGCCTGAGCTTTGCCTACCCCGATGCTGATGCTGCGGTGCTCGAGGGGCTCGACTGGTCTGTTCCCCAAGGTGCATTTGCGCTGCTTGTTGGCGGTACCGGATCGGGTAAGTCGACGCTGCTGTCGCTGCTCAAGCCCGAGATCGCTCCGGCGGGCGAGCGCACTGGCGAACTGAGCGTGCTGGGCGAGAACGTTGCCGACATGGACGTGCGGGCATCGGCGGAGCGCGTGGGCTATGTGTTCCAGGATCCCGAGAACCAGATCGTGTGCGAAACCGTGTGGCACGAGATGGCGTTTGGCCTAGAGAATCTGGGTGTGTCGCGCGACGAGATGCGCCGCCGTGTTGCCGAGACCAGCTATTTCTTTGGTCTGGAGGACTGGCTTCATCGTGATACCGATACGCTTTCGGGTGGCCGCAAGCAGCTGCTGTCGCTTGCCGCCGTCCTGGCGCTGCGCCCGCGCGTGCTGCTGCTCGACGAGCCCACGTCTCAGCTCGATCCCGTTGCCGAGAAGAATTTCCTGCACGCGCTGTTTCGTGTGAATCGCGAGCTGGGCTGCACGGTTGTTGTGGCGACGCATCAGCCGCGCCCAATGCTCGAATACGCGACGTGTGCGTACCGGATTGAGGATGGCCGCGTGCACGAGGCGGCGGATATGGCTTCTTTGGTATGCCGAGAATCGCTGTTTTCCGATGACACGTTGGGGTGGGGTGCCATCCGATGTGCAAAAAACGGAGTATTCAGCAGGCGTGAGGACAATTTGGGCTCTCTGGAGCCGCCCGGGGACGTATCGAGCGCGAAAAAAAGTTTGGAATTGGACAAATCGTCCGAATTTGTGGCGCAAACGTCGCTCGAGAACGGCTTGGAAGCCTTCTCGCGCACGGATGGAAGCAGAATACTCCAAAAAATGCACGGCGGGTCGGCTACCACCCTGTCGGAAGGCTGGTTTCGCTACGATCGAGCGTCCGGCTGGGTGCTGCGCGGGCTCGATGCGTCGTTTTCGGCCGGTGCGGTGCATGCGATCGTGGGCGGCAACGGATGCGGTAAGTCGACGATGCTTTCGGTGCTGGCGAAGACCGCCAAGCTGCAGCGCGGCCGCATGGTGCGCGGAGCGGCCTCGGCGGCGCTGCTGCCTCAGAATCCCAAAGCATTGCTGGTTGCCGAGACGGTTCGCGATGAGCTGATGGAATGGGCCTCAACCTGCGGATATGACGAGAACTTGGCGCGGGAGCGTGCGGCGAGCTTGGGGTTGTCGGGTCTGGATGGACGCCATCCGTACGATCTTTCGGGCGGGCAGCGTCAACTGCTTGCATTGGCAAAACTGCTGCTAATCGGCCCCGAACTGCTATTGCTCGATGAGCCCACCAAGGGTCTAGACCTGTTCAGCCGCCGCACCATCGCCCGCGCCCTGCGTGACCATGCGAAGGCTGGCGGCACCGTCATCATGGCTACGCACGATTTGGACTTTGCCGAGCAGGTAGCCGACGACGTCGCCATGATGTTTGACGGCGAGATTGCCTGCATGGAGTCCCCGGCCGACTTCTTTGCCGACAACGTGTTCTATAGGGCGTAGATGCATCGACGCCGCCGCGCTTGGGCTTACTGTTTGAGTGCCGTGTACTGCTGAAGGAGCGCCATGAGCCCAACGCGGCTGTTGACCTGCGTCTTTCGAAAGATATTCTCCAGGTGCTTTTTAACGGTGCCGGTGCTGATACAGAGCTCTTCGGCAATGGCCGCGTTGTCCATGCCCGATAGCACACAGCGGCATACGTCGATTTCGCGCGCCGAGACATCGTAGTCGTGGGCGAACACTACCTCGGATGAGCTGCGGTCGGCCCGGACGCGCCATTTGGATAGGCGATTGGTAAGGTGGGGCTCGATCAGCTCCAGAATCTGGACTTCGCGGTCGGTGAAGTCGCCCTCCTCTTTTTTGCGATTGAGATTGAGCGATCCCAAAAAGCCCTCATCGTTAAAGAAACTCACGTTGACGACATGACGGCCGCCAAGGTAGTCCTTCATATAGCTACTCTCGATATCGCCGGGGCTGAGCTGGTCGGATTCGCGCAGCACCGTCGAGCGCGTGAGGTTGCGATGCGCGACGATCATATCCTGTTGCCAATACTCTTCGGTGTAACGCTCGAGCATCCCGGCGGGGACGTCGATGCCGAGCGGGTCGAGAAAGACGCGCGTCTTCCATTCCTGCGGGGTGGAAACGAGGTCTTTGGAAAGATCGCTCAGGAAAAACGCCGCCGACTCGTAGGGGATAAGAAAACGTAACTTCTTGAGGACGGTCGACCGGAATTCCCGGTCGTTGTCGATGGAATTAATCGAAAGCACAAGATCGTTTAAGCAGAGCCACTCGGAATCGGACAGAAAGCTCAAGATGACCTCCGATGAGATTGCGTAGGGTTTAAGCTGGCGTTTTAGCTATTTAGCGTAGTGATACTACTCCTTTTTTCGCATGATGATAAGCCGGATGCCGAATGGTTTCGGCGAGGGGTCAATCGCAAAATGAGGGCACCGAAGAGCCAGGGCCCGGCTCTCCAAGTTGTCTGAATGCTCGACTAACCAAAGGAGTCATCATGGAAGAGAAACTTCCTTCATGGCGCTGGGCAATCGTTTCGGTCGTTTGCTTGCTGTGCTTTATGGCTAACTACATGCAGTATCAGGTCTCGGCGCTTGCCGTCGAGGTCATGCCGATGCTCAACATCGATACCGTTGGCTTCTCGATGCTGTTCCTCGTCCCCATGCTTACCGCCGTTTTCTTCTCGATTCCGTTGGGCGCCCTCGGTGACCGCATCGGTTCCAAGAAGGTCGTTACGGTCTGCACCGCAATTTCGGTTGCCGGCGGCTTCCTCCGCTGCTTTACGCTCGACTCGTTCACGATGCAGATGGCGTCGATGTTCCTGATCGGCATGGGCATCTCGGCGCTCAACGCCAACCTCATCAAGGTGCTCGGCACGTGGTTCCGCGAGCAGACCGGCTTTGCCATGGGCTTGTTCTACGCCGCTTCGTGCGTCGCTATCGTCGTCGCCCAGATCTGCGCCGGCATGTTCGGCGGCGTTTTCAACTCCTACATGGTTGCCGCTGTCGTCATGACCATCTCCTGGGTTCTTTGGATCGTACTCGACCGTGACGTGCCCGAGGGTCAGCCGCTTCCCGAGCCCGAGCCCGTGCTCGACTACCTCAAGGTCGCCATCAAGAGCCCCGGCGTGTGGCTGATCTCCATCGGCGTTGGCTTTGGCCTCGCCTCCACCACTGCCTATGCCGGCTTCCTGCCCCAGGCGCTCCAGCTTGGCAAGGGCATCGATGCCGCTACCGCCGGCTTCATGGCCGCCATCGTCGCCGTCGGCAGCTTCTTCGGCTGCATCGTGGGCCCTGCTTTTTGCGACAAGCTTGGCAAGTTCAAGGGTTTCCTCATCGTCACCACGCTCATCGGCGCTGTCTCGATGTTCGTGACGTGGTACACCCCCGTCGGCTTCCTGCTGTGGGCGATCCTGGTCATCAACGGCTTCTTCACTGCAATCAACGGCCCGATCATGCAGTCCATGCCGGTTCTGCTCCCCGAGATCGGTGACACGTACGCCGGTTCCGCTGGCGGCATCGTCGGCACCATCTCCCTGCTCATGAGCTACTTCCTGCCCATCGGCATCTCCGCTGTCGCCGGCGCCGACTACACCATGAACATGGGCCTCGAGAGCCTCTGCTTCCTGCTTTCCGTGGTGCCGGTCTTCTTCCTGCCCGAGCTCGGCCGCAAGGCTATGCAGGCTGCCGCTGCTAAGGACGGCGAGTAATCATGGAGACGGTGGTTCCTGCCGACATCGTCATTAAGACCACGGCGCTGTTTACGGCGGAGGAGCTTGAGCCTCATGCGGGATGCGTAGCGGTTCGCGGCAACGAGATCGTCGCCGTGGGCGCACCCGACAAGGTGCAGCCGTTTGTCGGCCCCGATACCGAGGTGATTGATGCGGGCAACAAGCTGGTCATGCCCGGATTCAACGATTCGCACATGCACTTTGCGCTCGGTTCCATCCAAAAGGACGAGGACTTCTGCTGCGATTTGATGTTCCTGCCGAGCGAGCGGGCCTGCGTCGATGCCGTGGCGAAGTTTGCCGCTGAGCACCCCGACAACCCGTGGATCTACGGCCAGGGCTGGTATTCGCCCGCATGGGAGGACCCGACCGACCCCGACTGTCGTAGCCTCGATGCACTCGACATCGATCGCCCGATTGTGCTTTCGGACTTTTCGATGCACGTGGTTTGGTGCAATACCGCCGCGCTCAAAGCGGTCGGCATCGACCGTAACACCCCGACGCCCGAGGGCGGCCTCATCCGCCACTTTGACAACGGCGAGCCCAACGGCTTTCTGTCCGAGCCCCAGGCGACGAACATTCTGCTTGATGTGGTGCTCAACAAGCCGGACCTCGATGCTTCGCTGCTCAAGTCGATGCGCAAGTTTAACAGGCTCGGCATCACTTCGATCGGCGATATGTACCCCTTGGGCGTGACCACGCCTGGCGTGTACGACATTTACGACCGACTGGCAAACGAGGGCCTCAGCACACTGCGCATTAGCTATTACCCCGCGCTCGATGCTCCCATGGCGGAGTCGCAGACTCTGAGGGCGCGCCATCATGGCGAGCGCGTGCGCATGGCGGGCCTTAAGTACATCCTGGACGGCTGCCCCGAGGCCTACACGGCATACATGCACGAGCCGTATCTCAACGCCCCCATGGGCAAGGACTTCCGCGGCGAGCCGGCGTGCAACCAGGAGGTGCTCGACCGCATGGTGCTCGAGGCCGACAAAAACGGCTTTGATGTCCGCATCCATGCCATTGGCGATGCTTCGGCCACGATGATCATCGATGCTGTCGAGCGCGCCGAGGAGGTGTGCGGCAACAAGGGAACGCGTTTTGCCATCGAGCACACCGATAACCTGCAGTTTGAGGACATCGCTCGCATGAAGCGCCTGGGTATCAACGCGGCGATTCAGCCGCAGCATCCCATTGGAGGCCTTGGCCAGGGCGTGTACGAGGGCTCGCTCGGCGAGGAGCGCATGAGCCACATGTGGCGCTACCGGGAGGAGGCCGACGGCGGAATCCATTTGGGCCTTGGTACCGACTGGCCTGCGGTCATGTCGATCGATCCCATCGACACCGTATATGCCGCGGTGACGCGCAGCGAGTTCGATGGGCATCCAGCGGAGGGCTATTTCCGCGAGAATGCCCTGACGCTTGGCGAGACGCTTCAGGCACATACGCTCGGCTCTGCCTACGCCGAGGGATTCGAGCGCCGTCTGGGCAGTCTTGCCGCCGGCAAGCTGGCCGACATCGTTATCCTGTCGGATAACCCGTTTGAGATGGACCCGATGGCGATTCGCGAGCTGGAGGTCGAAACGACCATATTCGATGGGCGTATTGTCTATCGCAGGGACGAGGCGTAGTTAGGGTGATTGACGTGAGCAAAGGGACGGTCGAGAAGTACGCGTTGCTGTTTGTGGTGTGCGGCATCGTGTTTGCCGCCAACTATGCGCAGTACCAGGTGTCGGGGTTGGCGCACATGGTTGTGTCGAGCCTGCGGTTGTCGTCTGCCGAGTTTTCGGCCGTCCTGTTTGCCCCGTTTATTCCTGCCGTGGTGTTTGGTATGCCGGCAGGTGTTTGTGCCGATCGCCGCGGCGTGAAGGCGCTCGTGCTTTTCGCATCGGCGGTCTCTGCGGCCGCGGCGGTCGCGCGCGTCGCGTGTTCCTCGTTTACGGCGCTGTTCGCGGCGAGCGTGCTGTTGGGTGCGGCGCCCTGCGTCATCAACGCCATTGCGTTGAAGGTGTTGGGACCTGCTTTTGGCGATGACACTGATCGCGCCATGGGGTGGTTTTATGCGGCGGGCTCCGCCGGCATCGCCTGCTCGCTTGCGACGTCTCCTCTCTTTGCGGCGGCTGGGCAGGCATACGTGCTCGCCGCTGTCTTGTTTGCGGTATTTGGGCTGCTGTGGCTGCTTGTCGCGCCGTCGGCGGACGCCGTGCGTGCAGCAAGCGATGACGCCTCCGGTGACTCCGCGCCGACGGCGGGCGCTTTTGGAACGGTGGCCAAGATGCCGATGATTTGGCTTGTGGCGGTGCTGCTTGGAGTCGCCCTCGCGTCGGCTACGGCGTACTCCGGCTATTTGGTGTCGGCGCTTGAGGTTTCGATCGAGCCGCAAACCGCTGGAGTCCTGGCTTCGTTTGTAACCCTCGGATCGATTGTCGGAAGCGTGGTCGGCCCCTATATGCGCGCACAGTTTAAGGACTACCGTGCATTCATGGCTTTGTCGGCGGTTGTCGGGGGCGTGCTCATGTGGGCTGGGGAAGCTTTTATTTCTGCGTCTTCGATAGGGCTGATGTTTGCGATCGGCATCGCGAGCGCCGTTGCCGGGCCTGTTGTCCAGTCGCTGCCGTACATGCTTCCCGGTGTGCGCGATGGCCTTGCGGGAAGCGCCGGCGGCGTGGTGAGTACCGTCTCGCTGGGATTGACGTTTTTGATTCCCGTGGCGCTTTCTTGCTGTATTGGCGAGAGCTACGAAACGCTTCTTTTGGGATGCGCCGTCCTGTTTGGCGCCACGGCGTTGGTGTCTCCGCTTCTGCCCTCACCCGATTCGCTTGCGTAGCGTCACGCCTCCGTTTGTTCTATGTCGGTTGGCACAATACTAGGAGTTGATTTACTTGACGTTGAAAAAGAGCACCGTCGTGACGATCCTCAATGGCATCGTCAACCCTCTGCTCATGTGTTCGTTTTTGCCGATTATCGAGGGAAAAGCTGCACTCGATTTTCAAGGCGTCACAGGCTTTTGGGGACAGCTTGTCCTAGCCATTGCCATTGCGCAAATTGTGAGTTTTATGCCGCTCTTTGGTAAAACCGTCGGCGCGCGCGTCGAGTTTTTTGGCTTTGAGCTGGGTACTCCTGGCGCGCGTATCTGCGGAACCGTCGTCGGTGCTACGCTGCTCTTTTGCCTTATCGGATTGTTTGAGATTGCTTTTCAGACGGGCTTTGGCGTGGTCAATGGCATGCCTTATTTTTCGCGCTGGGCACGTCTTGTGACGGGCGGCTGGGCGTTTGTTGTTGTGGGCGGCTTGTTGTTTGACCCCTTTGCCGCGTCGATTGCCGCTAAGGTGGCGGGCGAATAGAGCTTGGTGCCGCTTGTGCAGCGGGTGTAACAGACGAATGGCTGTCGGGGCCGACCGGGGGACTGGTCGGCTTCTATTTTGCGCGTGCTACCATGTACGGGCATTTGTCTGATGGAGGCTGCCGTTGTCGTGTGCATTGCAACATATGGAGATCCCGCTGCTGCTGGCGGTGCCGGCGGTGATGGCTGCGGCGTTGCTGGCGGGCGTTGAGCAGGCGGCGCTTGCCATGCTGGTTGTGGTGGCGCTCGTGCTTGCGCTGTTCTTTGCGGGCTACGAGGCATCGCGCCCGGGCCTGCGCCAGATCATGCCGACGCTGGTGCTGGCAGCGCTAGCGTCGGCGGGGCGCATCCTGTTTGGGCCTATTCCCGACTTTAAGCCCGTGAGTGCCATCGCCATTATCGCGGGGGCGACGCTGGGGCGACGCAACGGCTTTATGGTTGGCGCGCTGGCGGCGCTGACCAGCAATTTCTTTTTTGGGCAGGGCATGTGGACGCCATGGCAGATGTATGCCTGGGGCCTGGTGGGCTATATCGGTGGCGCACTGGCGCATGCGGGCGCGTTTGACCGCGCCGACGGCACCGTGCGCATGCCGGCGCTGCTGGCGTATGGCTTTGCCTCGGGCTTGCTCTATGGCGTCGTGATCAACGCGTATGACATCATCGGTTTTGTGCAGCCGCTCACCTGGGCGGGTGCCGCGGCGCGTCTTGCGACGGCGGTGCCGTTCGATATTACGCATGGCCTTGCGACCTGTGTGTTTTTGGCCGCTCTGTACAAGCCCTGGTGTCGCCGCATCAACCGTGTCGTCGTGAAATACGGGTTGTAGGACAGGTTGTGCTGGGGCAAGAACCAATACTGCTACGGTGCCATTTCAAAACTATGCCGGTTTACGGGGCTAGATTGGCATAGGCCGATCATACCGACATTTTTCGAAAATAGACGAGCCGTCTACCTGCGGTTTTATTTTTCCCAAGTTGCGTGTGGTTGGAGGTTCACGATTTAGCCCCGTAAACCGGCATAGTTTTGAAGCGGGCCGACTCATATGACGGTCGCCGCGGGCCCTAGGAGCCAAAATGATCCGTTTCCTCCGTCCCTAAGGGGTCGTTGGGGGGTGCTCGCCACGAAACCGGGCCATCTACTACGTTTGACCCGATACCTCCAACCATACCCGCGTTTTATTAAAAACCGCAGGCTTTCTACCTGCGGTTTTCTTTTTGCGCTGCTCGTTGTGGTTGAGGGTGGTGGCTTAAACGTAGTAGATGGGCGCGTTTCGTGGCGGGCGGATCATGCGGATGCCCCCACGAGACCCAAAAATGGTCCGCCTTCCTTCGTCCCCGGGGAATCGTTGGGGCTAGAGCTCCAGCGTGAGAGTGACAGGGCAGTGGTCGCTGCCAAAGATGTCGCCGCGGATGCCGGTGTCGCGCACGTTGCCGGCGATTGAATTGCTTACCAGGAAGTAGTCGATGCGCCAGCCGGCGTTGTTCTTGCGTGCATTAAAACGGTAGCTCCACCAGCTGTAGATGCCCTCGACGTCGGGGTTTGCCGCGCGCCAGG
>OHWU01000159.1_pt1 | contig 39366 bp, 28 predicted proteins | sample 1579821 | NCBI WGS metagenome assembly OHWU01 (sample SAMEA3882548, study PRJEB24775) | human gut metagenome | biome: human-associated habitat; feature: intestine environment; material: feces | place: Netherlands | collected 2009/2010 | reverse complement strand
GCAATAAACGGGTGGTAGCCGATACGGCTACCACCCGCTTGCCTCATATCTAGCCCTAAGCAGGCCAGTTACTTCTTAATGCCGCGTCCCAGGCGCTCAGCGACCGACGCCACGGCACTCTCGTCGACCGGCCCGCAGCTCACACAGCCGTCGTGGGCACGCATCTGGCCGGTGACCTCGTCCATCGCGAGCGGCGCCACCTTCTCGAGCTTAAAGCCCTTGCCGGCGCGCATGTTCTCCTTGGCCACGCTGATCATGAGCTTAATGCGGTTGAGCTGGTTGACCTCGGACGCACCGGGGTCGTAGTCCACCGCAACAATGTTGCTCTCGGGATGCTGGCGGCGCAGCTCCTTGATCACGGCCTTGCCCACCACGTGATTGGGCAGGCACGCGAAAGGCTGCGTGCAGATAATGTTGGGCGCGCCATGGTCAATCAGGTCGAGCATCTCGGCCGTGAGCAGCCAGCCTTCGCCCATGTTGTTGCACACCGAAAGCACCGTGCGGGCCTTGTCGGCCATGGTGCCGATGCGCTCGGGCGCCTCAAAGCGGCGGGACTTTTCGAGCATCTCCTCCACCGGCGTACGCATCCAGTCCACGAGCTTGATGAGCGCCTGCATACCAGCGCGCGTGGTAGCAGAGCTACCCAGCTCGTCCTTCTGCAGTTCGGCGTTGCTCATGGAGTACAGGAAGAAGTCGAGCAGACCCGGCACCACGGCCTCGCAGCCCTCGCGCTCGATCACGTCGACCACGTGGTTGTTGGCCGTTGGATGGAACTTGACCAGAATCTCGCCGACCACGCCCACGCGCGGCTTGGTACCCTCACCCACGAGTGGCATGGTATCGAACGCGCGGATGGCCTCGCGGCACAGCTTGGTGTAGTTGTGCCTGTTGAACTTAGGCGCCAGCTTACGGGCGCGCGCCATGTACTCCTCGTAGAGCGCATTGGCGGCACCGGGCGTAGCCTCGTACGGACGGCAACGATAGAGCATCTGCATCATCACGTCGCCAAAGAGCACCGCGTAGACTGCTTGCTTGAGCAGCGCCGGCGTAATCTTAAAGCCAGGATTATCCTCGCCGAGCGCCACGGCCGAAAGCGAGATCACCGGGATCTCGGGGTGGCCGCTCTCGCGCAGGGCCTTGCGGATGAGTGCGATGTAGTTGGTGGCACGGCAGCCGCCGCCGGTCTGACTGATAACCACGGCCGTCTTGGACAGGTCGTATCGACCGCTCTCGATGGCCTCCATGATCTGGCCCGTCACCAGGATCGACGGATAGCAGATGTCGTTGTTCACGTAGCGCAGGCCAGCCTCGACGGCGTCGTGATCGGTCGAGGGCAGCAGCTCTAAGTTGTAGCCAGCACCACGGAACACCTCTTTGACCAGGTCAAAGTGGATCGGCGCCATCTGCGGGCACAGGATGGTGTAGCCCTCCTCGCGCATCTGCTCGGTAAAGGGTACCTTGGGCCATGCGGTCGAGGCACTCTCGCGCTGCGCCTCGAACGTGTACTTGCGGCTCGCGAACGCGGGAGCATCCGTGGAGGGTGCCACCGGCGCGGCGTCGCCCTGCTCGTAGGCCTCGCCCGCGGCCGTGGCCTCGGCAAGGCGCTCGGCCTCCTGGTCCTTGAGCGCCGCCATGAGCGAACGGATGCGGATGCGCGCGGCACCCAGGTTTGACACCTCGTCGATCTTGAGCACGGTGTAGATCTTGCCGCTGGCCTCCAAGATTTCCTGCACCTGGTCGGTGGTCAGAGCGTCCAGGCCGCAGCCGAAAGAGTTGAGCTGAATCAGATCCAGGTCGTTGCGCATCGTCACAAAACGGGCGACGGCGTACAGGCGGCTGTGGTACATCCACTGGTCGACGACGCGAATCGGACGCTCGGGCTTCACCAGGTGCGCAAGCGAATCCTCGGTAAAGACCGCAAAGCCAAAGCTCGAGATAAGCTCAGGCAGGGCGTGGTTGATCTCGGGGTCATTGTGGTAAGGACGGCCGGCGAGCACAATGCCGTGGCCGCCGTGGTCCTCGACCCACTTAAGGGCCTCCTCGCCCATGGTCTGGATGTCCTCGTGGAAACGCGCATCGGCCTCAAAAGCAGCGTTGACGGCGGCATCGACCTCGGAGCGCGTGATTTTAGGACCGCGCACGCGACCGCGACCGGCCTCAGCATCGGCCACACGGTCGACGGCGAGCACCTGATACAAGCGGCGCTTGAGCTCGGTCTTGTCGTGATAGGGCACAAACGGGTACAGGAACTCGATGTTCTGCTCGCGGATCTCGTCAATGTTGAGCGCCAGCGCCGTGGGGTAGCTCATGACGATGGGGCAGTTGTAGCAGTTGCCGGCGGTTGGATCCTCCTTGCGCTCCCAGCGCACGCACGGCATCCAAATGAAGTCGACGTCACGGTCGATAAGGTTCATCACGTGGCCGTGGCTCATCTTTGCCGGGTAGCACACGCTCTCGGACGGCATGGACTCGATGCCCGCCTGGTAGGTCTTTTTGCTCGACTGGTCGGACAGCTGCACGCTAAAGCCCAGGCGCGTAAAGAACGCGTGCCAGAAGGGGTAGTTCTCGTACATGTTGAGCGCGCGGGGGATGCCGACGGTGCCGCGCGGGGCCTCGTCGGGGCTCAGCACCTCGCGGTTAAAGAGCAGCTCGTTTTTCTTTTTGAAGAGGTTGGGAGCCTCGGTCTTTTGCTTTTTGTGGCCGGCACCCTTTTCGCAGCGGTTACCGGTAATGAAGCGCCTGCCGCCGCCAAAGTCGTTGACGGTAAGCTGGCAGTTGTTGGAGCAACGGCCGCAGCGGACGTGCTTTTGCGTCACGGTGAGGTGCGCGATATCCTCGGCCGAAAGGATGGTCGAGGTGCCATCGGCGCCGGCGCGATCGCGGGCGAGCAGAGCAGCACCATAGGCACCCATGCAGCCGGCGATGTCAGGGCGCACGGCATGTACGCCGGTGAGCTGCTCAAATGCGCGCAGCGTGGCATCGGACATAAAGGTGCCGCCCTGAACGATCACCTGGCTGCCGATCTCCTTGGGGTCGCGCAGCTTAATGACCTTGAACAGGGCGTTCTTGATGACGGAATAAGACAGGCCGGCCGCGATGTCGCCCACCGTGGCGCCTTCCTTTTGCGCCTGCTTGACGCGAGAGTTCATAAAGACCGTGCAGCGACTTCCCAGGTCGACCGGAGCCTTGGCACGGATGGCAGCGTTGGCGAACGCGCGCACGTCCATGTTCATAGAGACGGCGAAACTCTCGATAAAGCTACCGCAACCCGACGAGCAAGCCTCGTTGAGCATGATGTGCTCGATGACGCCGTCCTTGACGCGCAGGCACTTCATGTCCTGGCCGCCGATGTCCAGAATGAACTCGACGCCGGGCAGGAACGCCTTGGCGCCGCGCAGGTGCGCGACGGTCTCGATCTCGCCGGAGTCGGCCTTGAGGGCCTCAATGAGCAGCGCCTCGCCGTAGCCCGTGGTGGTCACGTGGCCGATGGTGCAGCCGGCGGGGATGTGGTTGTAGAAATCAGCCATGATGACCTTGGCCGTGCCTAGGATGTCGCCGTTGTTGTTGCCGTACCAGGTGTGCAGCAGCTGACCGTCCTCGCCCACGAGTGCGGCTTTCATAGTGGTGGAGCCGGCGTCGATACCGATAAACACGCGGCCGGTGTAGCCGTCGAGCTTGCCCTTGGGGACGACCTCGGTGTCGTGGCGACCCTTGAACTCGGCAAAGTCCTCGTCGTTGGCAAAGAGCGGATCCAGACGCTCGACCTCGGCACCTTGTGTGTCACCCAGGGCATCGATGGCCTCGATGAGCTGCGGGAACGTGCTGAGCTTGTTGGACTCGTGCGCCATGGCGGCGCCGCTCGCCACAAACAGGTGGGCGTTTTGGGGCACGATACGGTGTTCCTCGTCCAGGTTGAGCGTGAGGTAAAAGCGGTGGCGCAGCTCGGAGAGATACTGCAGCGGGCCGCCCAGGAAGGCGACGTTGCCGCGGATGGGACGGCCGCACGCCAGGCCCGAGATGGTCTGGGTCACGACGGCCTGGAAGATGGAGGCAGCCACGTCCTCGGGGCGGGCGCCCTCGTTGAGCAGCGGCTGGACGTCGGTCTTGGCAAAAACGCCGCAGCGACTGGCGATGGGATAGATGGTGGTGGCGTTGGCCGCGAGCTCGTTGAGGCCGCTGGCATCGGTGTGCAGCAGGGTTGCCATCTGGTCGATGAACGCGCCCGTGCCGCCGGCGCAGGTGCCGTTCATGCGCTGCTCGATGCCGTTGTCGAAGTAGATGATCTTGGCGTCCTCGCCGCCCAGCTCGATGGCGACATCGGTGGCAGGGATGAGGGTCTCGACGGCACGCTTGCTGGCGATGACCTCCTGAACAAACTCCAGGTCGAGCCACTGGGACAGCAGCAGGCCGCCCGAGCCGGTGATGGCGCAGGTCATCTGGGCCGTCGGCAGCACGGTCGCAGCGCCCTCGAACAGGTCGCGGGCACAAGCGCGGACGTCGGTGTGGTGGCGTTGGTACTTGGCGTACACGATCTGGTTGTCGTCATTGAGCACGGCGAGCTTAACGGTGGTGGAGCCCACATCGATGCCCAAGTGCAGGTTGCCGCGAGCGTTCTCGGGGTTGAAGATCGCGCCTTCGGGGGCCTGGATGGCGGTGGCGGCCACGGGCTCAGCGGCGGTGGCGGGCTCGCTAGCGACGGACGTCTCCCCTGCCGCGTTCTTGGCATCGGCAACTGCCTCGGCAACTTTCTCGGCAGCTGCGGTCGCCGCCTTCTGCGCGGCATCCACCACGGCGGGTGCAGCCTCACGCGCGGCAGCGACCATACGGTCCTTAATGCCCTCGACGAGTTTGCTCATTGTCTCTCCTCTTAGTTGTTGGACTCGACGGTTGCGATGGTGTCGACCGCGTCCTCGAGCTGCAAGTTCAATAGCTTCATGCCGTATTCCGGCACGTTGATATCGATGGGTTGGCCATACAGGTCGCCGGGGCGCACAAAAGCGAGCACCGTCATAATGCGCGCCATGGCCTCGGGCGATTCGGTGAGCCCACGCTCAAACCAGCGCTGAATCATGCCGACCTCGGCACTCACGACGTAGGTGACGTAGTAGTCAAAGAACGTGCCCAGCGCCAGGCCCAAAATGCCCGTCTGCGCACGCGGCACCACAGCCTCACGCACGGTGTCGATAATCCTTTTAATGAAGGCCTGGTCGCCGCCCGGACCCAGCAGCGCGCCGATTAAGTCGCGGTTGGCCGCAAGATAACGCAGCAGCTCAACCGAACCGGGCGCCGGCTCGAGCTCATCGATGTTGTGATAGAGATCAGGCAGTTGAGCTGCAGTGATGAGCTCAATGCGCTCACGGATCTCGGCCAGCAGGCCGTCCTCGATTTGATTGATAAAGTCGGGGATATCGCGGTAGTGCGAATAGAACGTGCGGCGCGTAAGGCCAGCACGCTCGGTGAGCGACGCAACGTTAATGCGCGAAAGGTCGCCGCTTTCGGCAAGCTCGCTGGCAAGTGCCTGGCGAAGGGCACGCTGCGAGCGAAGGGACCGGCGATCGCATTTCTCGAGCTGGGACAAGCGTCCTCCTTGTTACTCAGCCTGTGCGCTATTGCACAGTGCGAGTATTATTGCACACCGTGTGCATCAACACGTAAAGGCAATATTTGGGATGTGACAAAGGGGCTGCCCCTTTGTCACATCCATTCTCTCCTGGTCCCGTTAATGGGACCGACGGCCTCCACACCTGTTGCATCATGCCGGTAACAATCGATAAGGAGGCCGACATGAACAATCAGGCAAGCGATGGTATCACCGATGCCGGCAAAGACCTCGTCCTCAGCTGCATCAAAAGCCAAGAGTTGCGAGACCACATGCGCAAATACTTATACTGGCCGGCGCCAATCATCGCCGGCTCACTTAAGACGCTTGATGAAAAACGTACCATGCTCGAGCGGCTCCGCATGGAGGTTTCGCCGGAGCTGTTCGGAGATATCGATTCGCATCTCACCCAGCTCAACAGCGCGCTCGATATGCTCAACAACGTCGAGCGCGACCGTGGAATCCTCCTGCTATACGTCATGCTCTACAACGAGGAGGAGCGTGACGCCGACGCCCTTGACGGCCCCTTCCCCACCGCATCCTGGGAAGCCGCACAAACGCTCATGAAGCGCTACATCGAAGAGTATCCTGACGACGACTGGTCCGAATCGTACTGGAAGATCAATCTCTACACCTCGGAAGACCTACACGAGCACCAAACGGCGCAGCCCTCTCTGTCGTTTGCGGCCACCAAGGACGGCGAGCTCATATTCCTCCGCGATCTGCGCAATAACCGCACTCGCAAATCGTATGTCGAAAGCGCCTGGCGAAACGATAGCAGGCGGTTCTGCGCGAACAACGAGCCTATCTACACACCGTGGGCACCGGGCGACATCCTCAAAATCGACGGTCGCCCCTTTGACCACGGGCCTCGCTTTGCCATTGTGCTCGAAAATGACTACGAGCACACGCTCCGTGGACAAATCTGGTGCGCAGGGCATAGCAGAGATCACGGCGTTAAGGAGGGTTCGCTTTCATCCGGCACCTTCAGCGACAGTCTTTTGGACCCCTTCATCCCCTCCGCCCTCTACACCGCCGAGCGCTATACCGGCGACTTGCCGGACGACTGCGCCTTTATGCTCGAGCTCTCGCAAAAGTTGCACGATGATCCCGACTACGGCAAACAATGGTCCGAGGGTTCCGTCGGACATGTCGGACATGACTGCCTTCAGTCGTATCGCAAGCCCGCCAGCCAATGTGAGTTGGATATTCGTCCGGACATCTTTGAGTTTTTGGACTCACGCAGCATTAAGGAGCATCTTCAACGAATCAACTGCGAGCTCACCACGCCCGTAGCGGCTTTTATCGTCAATTGCTCGCATAAAGCGACGCTGCAGCAAAAGCTCGAAGGCTGGCAAAAGATCATCGACAATATGCCCAATTGCGCCATGAGCCGCAGAAACGACACAGTCAACATCCCGGACCTCCGTGCCTTTCTGCGCAATGTCATCAGGCAGGAGCAAAGAAAGCTCGCGCACTTTAAAAGGACAGACGGCCAGAGTCTGTATTTCTTTGATGACTACTCATGGGACCGGCGCGGGCAGGGCGGTTGTCTTTACGGCCCGTACAGCAGTTATCAAAAGTGCTTCGATGCAACCTGGAAAGAGCTCGACGGTGACGATCCCAAAGCCATCAGGATCACTCGTCGTCCCATCGACCCAGACGAAGATCACTATGCCGACGACATGGTCTTACTCAATGCGAACGGCGAAGTAATGTCTTGCGATTATCGCAACAAAAGCGAGTGGGACGAGGCGGGCACCGCCAGCGATTTCGAGGACATGTGGTTTGATATCCCAACGCCCTTCCATGCCGGAGACATCGTCTGCAACCTCCAACGTCCCGACGAGCCGATGGTGCTATTTGACCTGCAAACTTGGGGATCCGAACGAGTCGACAAAGAGCTGGCCTCCTCCGTCTACAAAGAGCGCCTCGTGCAAAAGGCCGACAAGCTATTGCGTTGGCACCGATATGACGGCGACACCAGCGACATGTACGCCTACGGCTGCCAAGTCTCATCCGCCTTGCATTTCCCCTTCTACATTGGGGAGCCTGAGGGCTTTCTTTTGGACATCGACTATTACCGCAAGCCGCTCAAGTCAGAGGAGCGAATCCTATACGGCATCAGGGCATATGTCAAAGGCGACCTGGCGGTTGACTCACTCGCCGCGATGGCCAGCGCAAACGAGCTACAAGCGCTAGCGGAGAAAAAGGCACGCGGCTTCGAGGATGCAGACGGTTGGCTCAAGGACCGCTACCCGGAGCTGTTCGATACGACGGTTGAGCCTAATTTAGAGGAAGATTGCACCGGTTGCTTGGATTAAGGGGTCGACGCCCTAGCGGCGGCGACCCCTTCTGTTACGCTTCGATGCGCTGTTCATCGGCACATCAGCGATACCATTCCTCCAAATTGCGCGACCACGCATACTCCCAGGTTATCTCTGCGGGCGGTTCAGCGATTTGAAGATAGGCCTCCCACATGAGCATGGCTATTTTCTTGAACGGAAGAAATCCGCACGCTCCGCCGAACGCGGGAACCACGATTCGCTGACGCGAAGTTCGCATCGCTTCCATAAGCGTTGTCCTCATGCATTGATAGACAACCAAGGGGTCAACGATGGGAGTGGGGACCCGCATGGTTGGAGTATGTATGAGCAGAATGTCCTCGTGCCCGGGAATTGGAACTGAAAAGCTCGTACCAACCGGCTGCTCTCCGTAAAACCGCTCCATAATAACCGTTCGCACCCGTTCGGCAAGCTCCGGTCCATACTTATCGGTTATCGCTAGGTCGTAATTGCCATCCATCAAGCCATATGAGTTCGCCGGCGATACGACGGCATCGATTTCGGTCTGCTGTTCGACAAACGCCTTAAAATCACAGCAATGCACCGCAATGCCTCTGTAGCCCCTAAATGTGTCCTCCCACGCCTCCGCCATACCGGCGCTATTCGTCACAAAATCCAGCATCATATTCTCCATGGCAATCCTTTCAGTACGCGCACACCCATGTACCAGTGCGTTTCCAAAAGTATGTTTGGCGCGAGATTCATATCAGACCCGTTAATGGGACCACAAAGCACAACCTCTGATGGATGCTAACGGCAACGACCGAATTGGAGGTTGCTATGGACAGCCAAGCAGATACCGTGATCACCGATGCCGGCAGGAAGCTCGTTTGCAGTTGCATCAAGGACGATGAGCTGCGTGCTCATATGTTCAAACACATGGGAATGGCGGATGGCTCCCTTTGTAAAATCATCGGCGGCTCCCTCAAGACGCTCGACGAAAAACGGACCATGCTCGAGCAGCTTCGCAAAGAGGTCTCAGCGGATTACGCCGAGGCGATCGACTCCGGCCTCGAACAACTCGACACTGCACTCGATATGCTTTACAACGTTGACCGTGACCGCGGTATCTTGCTGGTCTCCGGTATGTTTTACAGTGAAGAGGAGCACGGGCACGACACCTTTGATAGCCCCTTCCCCGTTGCCTCTTGGGATGCCGCTCAAACCCTTATGAAGCAATACGTCGATGACGACCCCGATGAAGATTGGTCCGAATCATTCTGGCAGATTAAGCTCTATACCGCCGAAGACTTACACGACCGCCCGCGCGCCCAGGCCTCGCTGATATTCGCCGCGACCATGGCTGGCGATTTGGTCTTTTTGAGCGACCGCCGGAATCAGCGGACTCCGCATCAAAGCATCGATCACTTGCCGTGGAACAATAGCAAGCACTTCTGTGCCAATGGTGAGGTCTTCTACACTCCCTGGTCCCCCGGCGACATCATCAAGATCGATAGTCGGCCCTTCGACCACGGCCCCCGTTTCGCCATCGTGCTCGAAGACGACTACGATAGTTCGTTCAAAGACCAGGTTTGGTGCGCCTATCCGAGCAAAATCTACGGCGTTGAGGAAGGCAATCTCCGCTTGAGGGATTTCACGGACGGCTTCCTCGACGACTTCACGCCCTCTGCCCTCTATACCGCCGAACGTTATACCGGCGACTTGCCCGTTGATTGCTCCTTTATGCTCGAGCTCTCGAAAAAGCTGCACGATGACCCCAGCTACGGCAAACAATGGTCTGACGGATCGGTCGTACACGACTGCCTGCAGCCATACCGCACATCGGCCGGTCCCAGTGCCAACGCTATACGTTCGGACATTCTCGAGTTTCTCGACTCGCCTGACATCAAGGAGCATTTGAGAGGCATCGGCTACGAGCCCACCACGCCCGAGGCAGCGTTCATCGTCGACCGTTCGAACGAGAAGACGCTGCAACAGAAGATTGAGGCCTGGCAAAAGATTCTCGAAAACATGCCCAATTGTGCGATGAACAGGCGATACGGCACGTTCAATATCCCCAACTTCCATGTCTTTCTTCACGACGTCATCAGATGGGAGCGCAAGAAAATCGCCCGGTTCAAACAGCCTGGCAAGCACATGTATTTCTTTGAGGACAAGACAGGAAGTCCCCATGAGAGCGGGTGCAATTATGGCCCCTACACCAGCTACGAAAAATGTTTCGAGGCAATCTGGAATGAGCTTGAGGAGGAGAATCCTACCTCGATTGAAGTAACACGCCGCCCGATCGATCCGGACGAAGACTACTATGCCGCCGATAAGCTCATGCTCGACGCAAATGGCAAGGTCATGGATTGCCAGCTGCGCTGCATCGACAAGGAACGCGAGGGCGAAGACCCCACTTTTGCCTTTGAGCTGATGTGGTTTGGCATCCCGACGCCATTTCACGCCGGCGACATCATTTGTCGTCACGGCGACCCTGGCGACCCCATGTTGCTTCTCAATATGCAGACATGGACCACGAAGCGGGTCATGGATGAGCTTCCGCCTTCCACCTACAGGGAATGCGCCGCAAATAAGGCCGATGACCTGCTCAGGCACCATCGGCAAAATGGCGATACGAGCGACATGTACGCCTACGGCTGTCAGATTGAATATCCCCTGGAGTACCCCGTCTATATCGGAGAGCCGAGTTGTTTTCTTCTCGATATGGAATACTGCCGTACCCCGCTCAAGCTGGAGGCAAGAATTCTGTACGGCGTGCGGGCATATCTCGACGGCTATCTGGGTCTTGACTCACTTATTGCGCTATCGAGCCTTTACGAGCTGCAGGCGCTGGTCAAGAAAAAAGCCGAGCGGTTTGAAGGGGAAGACGGCGGGCTCAAGACCCGCTATCCGGAACTGTTCGATGACACGATAGCCCCGCCGGCACGATTCAAAACAAAGAGGAGCTAACCATGAACATCTTGGATTTTGTCGACTCCCGGGACATTCGAGAGCACCTGCGCAGTATCGACTTCCAGCCCAGCACCATCGAGGCAGCATATCTTGTTTGGTTTTCGAAAACCGCCACGCTCGAGCAGAAGTGCGAAGTCTGGCAGGAGATCGTGCAAACCATGCCCAATTGTTCGCTGGAGGCGACCCATGCCGGTCTTGGAAGGCCGGCCATCCCCGATTTCCATGCTTTTTTGCGCTGGACAATCGATTACAACAAGCGGTGCGTCGATGCGTTTACGAGTGGAACGGGCTACGTTTATCAATATGAAGAGGAGATTGTGCCCGACGGGCAACTTTGCGGGGCCTTCGGCGCGCCATTCAGCTGTTATGAGAAATGTGCCGAGGCGTTGCACGGTGATGATGAACTGGCGAGCCGTCCAGAGGCACGCGTACGCATCACCCGGTGCCCGCTCGATATCGATGAAGCTCATCGCCGGGAAGATTGGCTCATGGTGAACGGCAAAGGTGAGCCCCTTTCCGTTTATTGCCCTTCAGCCGGCCCCGTTGAGAACGATTGGGAGATCGCATTCGAGTTCATCTGGGTCGATATCCCCACGCCGTTCCACACCGGCGATATCGTCTGGACGCCGCAAGGCAGTGTCCGTGAGCCGTTCACGTTGTTCGATCTGCCCACGTGGGACCGGGCTCGGCTTGAGGCAGAGCTTCGGCAGGCAGACCGTTCTGACGAATGGCTTGATCATGCGCAGCAGCGCCTCGAGCACTATCGCCATGCAGGGGATATCAGCAACATGCGTGCCACTGGCTGCTCGATTACCTACAACGAGACGTTTCCCCTCTACATCGGCGAGCCAGACCCGCTTTACCTGAATCTTGAGTACTATCGCAAACCACTCGAAGACGAGCAGCGGATTTTAGTCGCAGCCCAGGCCTACCTGCGCGGCGACCTGTATGTCGACTCACTTGTAGCGTTTATTGACACCATAAGGATGGAATCCAAGGCCAGGCGCAACCTAGAAGAGCTGCGTCTTGATCAGGCGCCGCTCAAGGAAAAGTATCCGCAGTTATTTGAATAGAGGTCGTCATGTCCGAATCCACGAGGGGCTACGCCGATAACCCGGAGACTATCGTGCACAAAGAAATAATCAACCTGATCGAATCTCCGGAGCTGCGAGAACATTTGCTGCATAATCCGCAGCTCCTGAGCGGCGACCATTACATGCAGATTGTCGGCGGAGCACCGGCTGAAATTACCCGCAAACGAGAGCTGCTCGGCAGACTGGTTGCTGACGGGCGCAACTCGTCAGACGACACCCCTTACTGGCACTATCGGCAGATTTGCATCGACTACATCGATGACTGTCTAGACGCGCTAAAGGCCGTCGACGGAAACAGGAAAGTGCTGCTTATTAGCGAAATTAGCTTTGTCGACGACGAAGTGGGATCCGCCATCACGCATGGCCCCTTCCCCGTAGCATCGTGGCAGGCCGCCCTTACGGCAATGAAGGCATACGCGGACAAGTGGAGCGAAATGACAGATCTATCGTCCTCATACTGGATGATCGAGCTGTTCAGCCTTGTCAACGACCCGAGCTGTTCATATCCATACGACGGCTTTCTGCAGCCGGACTACACTTACTACGCCAATGCCGCCGGCGAAATTCAATACATCTGCAGGGAAGAAGAGGGCGAATGTGGTGAGGTGCTCGACTGCATTGTGGGTGGAATCTTTGGCCCGTGGTTCAAGGGGGCGTACGTTGACTTGCCCACGCCGTACAAAAAGGGCGATATTCTTGAAATCGACTGCAGGCCATGGGCACCAGGTCCTTGTTATTGTCTGGTAGCAAACTCGAAATTGGACTGCCTGTATCCCGATGGCGATGGGCGGATCAGATGTGGCTCTATCCCCTACGGCAGCTGCTTTGCCGGATGGGCACATACGAACTTGATGCTGTCGCCCGTGTTTAGAGCGAAGAAAGTAACGCAGCCCTTGCCGGAAGCATGCGCGACCTTGCAAGCGATTGAACTGAATCAGATAGATAACCTGCTAGAAGAGTGCGCCAGCAGCAAAGAGGAAGAGCCGATTTGGCTGGACATATATCGGCATCGTGCTCGTTAGCGAATGTCGCAGACAAAATCTCAAGGCAGCAGATATTCCGAGGATTTAAAGAAAAAGGCTGCGTCAAAAAGGCGCAGCCTTGATAAGAACGTCTAGAACTGTTCGGATCCAAAGCTACAAGCTGCAGGGAAGACTTTCCCAATCCTCTAGCAGCTCTTCTGCCTTTTTCTTGCGCCATTGATTTTTAAAGAAATACCAGACAAAGCGATCGAAGCTGCAGTAATCCAAATTCTCACATTGGTCACGATCCAGGTGATGGTGAATTACACAGCTTTGGCTATTTGGGCAAAGTTTCCATGTATCTCTCCATCTATTGATGGATTCAAGAACCGCATCGTACAGATTGCGATACTTCTCGTACCCATAGCCTTCACCTTTTTCAGAAGCCTCTTGAGCCGAGAACTTCTTCCATGCGTCAATTAACTCATTTACTTTCTTGTACCGCTCTTTAAACGTAGTGCGCTCCGGTTTAAACCCGCATATTTTGCCAAGGGTGTCAGTTTCTATATATTCGCACGCGTAATAAGGAAGAAATTCATGAACAACTGAATCGTAGATACAGTACTTGCCAGCTCCCCCACCTATTCTTCTGCACGCGTGATGACAAAATTTGGTAGCGAAAGAAAAATTGTTCTTGTCGATTCTTTTTACGGCAATGCCCAAATCATTCTTCCCCTCTGCTTCTTGCATCAGCGCGTTATTAACTGTTTCTTCGGCTGCGTGGGCAATTTTATAAACTAAGCCAGCTTCACCCGCTAAAATAGCGTTCTTGACAGCCCTGCCCGAATCGCCGCCAAATTGAATCATGTCAATAATTGCCCGAGCCGTAAGTAAGGATCCGCCTGTCAGCTTTCTTTCGAGCTCTTTGTTCTTGGCCTTTTCGTTCGAATCATTTCCATCCAGACGTTCTCCGTTCGAAATCTTCAGTAGCTCAACGATCTGTTTCTGTGTTGGTTTCCCTGACGCGCTTTTCTCTTTGCTTCCGGATAGAGTTGGCAAACTTGTTGAGTTATCCCTATTAATTCGATAGACCGCACGTCGGATATTCGTTTGCTGCGCCTCTCGGGAAGTCGAATCGAACATCCCCTCAAATATAAGTTTCATTTCTTCTTCATAGCTAGACTCTGTGACCTTGGCATACGCGGCATCGTTGTCAAACAACATATTCAATAATGCTATGTTCTTGTCTGTAAAGACTGGGAATCCGTGCATATCGACATCGAACATCTGGTTCTGAATGATTGGAGAGAAGTCCGCCGATAACTGAAGCACTCCCTTAACATCCATTAGCTTTTCTTTGTTAATATCAACATTTTCCCAGCTCATTGCAGCATCCCTTTCGACACTTCGGCATCTCAAACGTCCTCTACGATACAAGGCTAATTCGCCCGACCTTCCCAACAGCCAACATTTAGGCTAGTGGTGTGGTTTTGCAGGTAACAGGCCCCTGTGGATTAATGACTATGTGCTGGAACGCTTTTCGCAAGCTTGGCTGTAGCAGGTCTAATTGGGCGCAAGGGGCTCTTCGGCCATTGGATGTAACGGTTCGAAGCTGCAAGAGTTTTTGCACGAACGCAATCAATGCCCTGTCACCCTGTCTCCAGTCCAGATAGTCGCGGATTGCATCGATGGTTACGCCTCCTGCGTTGAATACAGTTTTCCATCCCCTAATAACAAAATGACCCCCGAGGCACACGTGTCTCGGGGCCAAACCGTCACCGCATTGAGCTCCAACTGAGAACACGCCTACAAATGAGCTTTACGTCGTCTTTGTCGGCCTGGTCCCCATGAAGTATGCAGACTAAAGCATCTGCATTGCAGTGGGTCTCGGCGAATGCCACGTCGTTGTCTCGGCCCTCTGCCGCAAAGCAGCCTGCCAGGATGGCGGATGTTGGGCTGAGCATGTTGCGCAGGTCGCGCAGGATTGCATTTACCGGGCGGTTATCGTCGAGCATTTCGAGTCCGTCGATTACGACCACGACGTCCTTTAGTACTGCTCTGTTCCACGTCTGGTCGCCGAGCAACCAGCTCGTTAAAAGGTCCATGGTCATGTTGTCTTCGACAAAGATGCCCAGGTTGCGCTGCTTGAGTCGCATCGTTGCGCGAATCGCCTCGACTTGACGCTCTTCAGAATCCTCCGGCACTTTGGTGCCCATCTCGGCACGAATAAGCCGGGCAATCGCATCCTCTTCACGCTCCCGAATCGGCACGTAAAGCACGGCGCATTGCTCACTCAGACGCAAAGCCGCATACACCAGCACGTTCGAGACATCTTCATGCGCGCCGCCAATCACGCTGAGCTTGCCCAGCCCAACGCCGCCACCTAGGGCATCATCGACCGGCATACCGGTCTTCAACACTCGCGGGGCTTCAAGCACCGACGTCTCCACACCACGGTCGAGTCCAGAAGCCAGTCGGTTGCGGAAACCGCTGAGGTCAAAACCCTCATCATCACGCTCTCCACGATTCCCGCCACACCGATTCGCGGACGGCGACATCACGCCCGAGAAGCTCAGCATCTCGTCCATGCTCACGGAGCGTCCAATTCGGTCGTCCCTGGAGTCCATCTTTAGCGTCATCGCAACCCTCCTAACGCCTACCACGCTTACCAGTAGCCTTAAAATTCCAAATCGGCTTGAGTCGGTGAACAACATCGACCGTCGAGTCCATGAGTCTCAGTACATCCTCCGCAGGCTTATACGCTTCGGGCGACTCATCGAGCGTCGTCTCGCATGCGCTCGGACAGTAGATGCCGGCATCGCGCATCTCGTTAACGAACGACCCGGTATCGAGCGTTTGGAACGCTTTGGTGCGGCTCATCGCGCGACCCGTCCCGTGCGGCGCCGAGCAGTTCCAGTCCTCGTTTCCCTTGCCGCGCGCAATAACGGCACCGTCGCGCATGTTAAACGGAATCAGCACCATCTCGCCCGCATGAGCGCTAATAGCGCCCTTGCGAATCATGCCACCTTCCGAGATGTAGTTGTGCATGGTAGTAAAGCCGTCGCCGTCGAGTCGAATTCCCGTACGCTCAACGATCTGTGCGACAATCGCCTTGCGGTTCTGATTCGAGAAGCGTTGGCAGTTATGCATATCGACGAGATACTCGGCAGAAAGATCTCCCACGAGATACTTAAGCTCGTCGGGGATGTCTGCCGTGCACGTCTTCTGCGCCAGCGCCTGATGGTGCTCCGCCGTCTGCTTGCCCATGTTGCGCGAGCCGGTGTGCACGACCAGATATTGGCACCCATCCTCGTCCTCGTCGAGTTCAATGAAGTGGTTGCCGCCGCCCAGCGTGCCCATGGAGCGCTCAACCTTGCGTTTATCCTGCAGCCAATCACGCGACTCCATGTCAAAGTCCGCGAGTACGCAGGCAGGATCGCGATGAAGGCTAAAGCCCGTGGGCACCGCGCGCTTCACATCGCGATTGAACTGAATGAGGTCGTCGCGCGCAATGGTCTCCGCAAGCGGCACACAATACATCCCGCATCCGATGTCGACTCCCACCAAGTTGGGAATCACCTTGTCGCCCAAGTTTGCCGTAAAACCGATCACGCAGCCCTTGCCCTTATGGGCATCGGGCATGATGCGGATCTTGGCGCCTTCAAACGCCGGGCAGCTGGAAATCTCCTCGATCTGCTCCTTGGTTGAATCCTCAAGATTCTCGGCAAAGACTTTGATGTCTGCCATCGCATTTCTCCTGTTCTGATCCTTGTAAACCGGAACCGGCCCAAGCCAACAGAGCGCATGTCACACCAGCCGGCCAAACCGCAGATTTCCGTTTAACTACCTTTCGCCCTTTTCGGGTTCTTGTTGCTGCGAATACTACGGGCGGGCGGTCTACAATGAGTCCCAATAACGGGTCTTGTTTTGTATCTTCGGCTGTTACCCTGCCGGCGAAAGGAGACAACGTGGCGAACAGACCAAATCAAAAGCTCAGGCTTCTGTTCCTGCTTAAAACCTTGATGGAAAAGACCGACAGTACGCACGGGCTCACGACACAGCAGATCATCGAGGAGCTCGCCTATCACGATCTCGAGGCCGAACGAAAGGCCATCTATCGCGACCTGCAAACGCTTCGCGACTTTGGACTCGATATTGACCAGCGCGGTGGCAGGGAATGGGCCCTGGCTTCGCGCCCGCTCGACCTGCAAGAGCTCATCATGCTTGTTGACGCCGTGCAGAGTTCGCCGTTTTTGACCGATGAGTTGACTGACCACCTCATCGGCAAGCTGCAGAGCCTCGCCAGCTTGGGCGAACGCGAGTTGATGCACAAGCGCGTCGACGTGCCTTCGCGCGTGAAGATGCAAAACTCCGATGCCCTGCTCAACATCGACTTGATTCAGCAGGCTATGCGCGAAAAACGCAAGATTCGGTTTCATTACTTCCACTACGACGCCGCCAAGCAAAAGGCCCTTAATCATGACGGAAAGACCTACGAGCTCACACCCGTGCGCCTTATCTACTCCGACGAGCTTTATTACATGATTGGATTTAGAGATAAATGGGCTAATGCCGGCTCGGGTCATCAGCCGTTCACACCTTATCGCGTCGATCGTATGCTCGACGTTGCGGTGTCCGAAGAGTCCGCGACCAAAGATCAGCGTATCGCTGGCTATGTGCTCGAAGACCACGTCTCTCCATCATTCGGCGTATATGCAGCCAACAAAACCACCGTGGTGCTGGAACTCGATGACCGTGCGATGAACCCGCTCATCGACAAGTTTGGACTGGACGCCGTTGTGTTTGAAAACCAGGATGGGCGCCTGCTGGCGACCGTCAAAGCCCCACTGTCCCCGCAATTCTTTGGCTGGCTCTTGCAACTCAGCACCTTCATTAAGATCGTTCAACCTCAAAGTGCCATCGATACGTATCTCGACTATCTCGATAGCACGCGTGCGCTCTACCAGGAAGACAGGTAATACTGCCATGAACATGACCCCCGAACTCATAGCATCGCTAGACCGACTAAACCCCGAACAGCACGAGGCCGTCGAATGCCTAGATGGTCCGCTGCTCGTCATTGCCGGCCCCGGCACCGGCAAGACGCAGCTGCTGAGCCTGCGCGCGGCGAACATCCTGGCCAAGCGCGATGCCGCCCCGCGCAACATCCTCTGCCTCACCTATACCGAGGCGGGCGCGGAAGCCATGCGCAAACGCCTGATTGAGCTCATTGGGCGCGACGCTTACGGCATCGAAGTCAGCACGTTCCACGGATTTGCAAGCAGCATCAGGTCGCGCTATCCCGAGTACTTCATGCGCCCTGCGACCGACACGCTTGTTACCAGCCTGCACCAGCAAGAAATTTTTGATCGGCTGCTCAAATCGCTGCCCCTTGGTTCTCCGTTAGGCGGAGGGTCACCTGATATGCCTGCGCAAAACATCGGTAAGATGATCGGCTTTGTCTCCAAAATCAAACGCAGTGGCCTGGACTACGACACGCTGAGCGCCATCGCGCAGCAGAATATCTGCGCCGCTACCTGGCTCACCGAACATTCCGAGCTGCTTACGCTCGCCTGCGAAAGGGCAAGCGCCACGTTGGCCGAACGCTTTGAGGAAGAGGTCGAGCGTGTCTGCGCCATGGCGCCCACATCGCTCACCCGCCCGATTGACTGTCCTGCCGGCACGTATGTACCGTACATTCTTGAGTTACGCGACACCGTTCGCCGCACCGAGCTCATCGATGAGAAGGGCAAATCCTCGGGATACACCAAGGCGCGCGATGCCTTCTTTGGAGGCAGCAACTCTCAGGGGCGCACGTTTAAAATTGCCGAGCAAAGCGAGCGACTTAAGGCTGCTTGCGACGTTGCACGTCGCTACCAAAATGAGCTCGACCAACATCATCTCTACGATTACGACGACATGATCGGCGACTTTGTTAACGCTGTCGAGCACAACGACGCGCTACGTCAAGTGCTCCAGGACACCTATACCTATATCCAAGTTGACGAGTTCCAGGACACCAATGGCGCACAGATGCGCATCATCGAGCTGCTCTGCGACGGCGTTGATGCGCCCAATATCATGGCCGTCGGCGATGACGATCAGGCCATCATGCGTTTTCAGGGCGCCACGATCGAGTGTACCAACCAGTTTGCGGCCGAGTTCTCGCCCCGGAGCATCGTGCTCAAGACCAACTATCGCTCCACGCCCGCCATCGTTGAGCTTGGTCAAGCTATCGCCCAGCAAATCGAATACCGACTCGATGCCAGCTCGAATAAGTCAATCGAAGCCTTTAAGCCTCAAGGCGATCAGGTCAGCTTTAGCGAGAACGTCTACGCCGGCAAAGCCGAGGAATACGCCGCCGTCGCCGCAAGCATTAAGCAGCGACTTGAGGCCGGCTACTTCAATGACTGCGAAGATCCCAATGAAGGAATTGCAGTCATCTCTGCCAAACACGCCGCATTGCGCTCGCTGATTCCCTTCCTCGTTAAGGAGAACGTGCCGTTTTCCTATCGCGAACGACAGAATCTCTTTGCTTCCGAGCGCATGCAGACGACACTGGCGCTGCTGCGCTGCGTTACCGCGCTCGCTCGCGGGCAGCAGGAGCTCGCCAGCAGCTATCTTCCGCAGATTGTCTGTGCCGCCGAGCTGGGCGGCGACCATCCATCGTCCGTGACGTTTACGCTCAGCGCCAAGCGCGAGCATCGCGGCGACTGGATGGCCGCCATGTGCGAGAGCAATAGCGCCCGCGTCAAAGAGCTGCACGACGACCTTATGCAGTGGGCGGCCGAAGCCGGCGCCTCCCCGGTCAGAGCGCTGCTCTTTAAGATTGTCGAACGCAGCCTTGGCTATTATCAGGATTGCAAGGAACTAAATCCGCTGGGCGCAGCCGAATTCAATGCCGGCATCCGCGCCCTGCTCACCTTTGCCGAAGGTGAGATGGGAGACGCGCGCCGTATGGGACGTGCGCTTCGCCTGTCCGATATTGTCGACAAGCTCGATGCCGCTCAAAAGTTTGGCGTGAGTATCGACGCATCGATCGACCTCGGCACGCCGGGAGCTGTTCGCCTCACCAGCGCCCATAGCTCTAAGGGCCTGGAATTCGACTGCGTCTACCTGCTCGATGCCGACGACTCCACTTGGCACAAAGGCGCCGGCGGCATGAGCTTGTACCCGTCCAACCTGCTTATTCGCGATGAAAAGGATGATGACGACGCGCGCCGCCTGCTGTTTGTCGCCATCACGCGTGCTAAGCGACACCTCGAGCTGTGCCGCGCCGGCGGATCGGCGCTGCAGGAGCTCACGGGGCTTATCGACTCTTGCGAGGTTTCTGCTGAAGCAGACCAGCTCAGCGTTGCAATCGAAACCGAGTGGCGCGACAACTACGTGCTCGATACGCCCGAGCTCCGCGCGCTTCTGGAACCTCATACCGACGTGAAGTTTCTTTCTGCCACAGCGCTCAACAACTTTGTGACGTACGAGCCTGGATGCGCAAATAGTCTGCACTTCCCTGAGAAGCAGATTGTGCGCCTGCCCACGGCGCCCACGATCCAAACCGAATTCGGCACCATCGTTCACGCGATGTTCGAGGAGATCGTTAATAGAATGGCAGCCGATGGCGAGGCGGCGATTGAGACAATTGAGGCCGAGTATCGCCAGCAGATTTCGTGGCTCGATTTTGCCTCCGAGGACGTCCATCGCTATTCGGAGCGCTTCGAACGCATTTGTCGTGTATTCGTCCCCTGGCTTGTCGAGCATGTGCATGGCTATCGCTGCGTCACAGAGGCGAATATGCAGTGCCTGACCACCGAAGGAACTCCGCTCTTTGGTTTTCTCGACCTGCTCCTCGTTGACGATGCAGCTAAAACGGTGCAGATCGTTGACTACAAGACTGGCTTTGGCAAAGAAGTCCCTGCAGGCTACCATCGTCAGCTCAAGTTTTACAAACTGCTGGTCGAAGCGTCACCCGAGTTTTATGGCTACACCGTCACTTCCATGGGCGACTACTATGTAGAACCCGACAAGACAACGGGCGAGCTCCGCCCGCCGTTCGCGACAACCGCCAACGCCGACGACATTGCCGAGCTCGAACAACTCATCGATGCCGTATGGTCGCGCATTGAACACGGTGCTTGGGATACCAGCGCTTTTGAGCAAAGCGATGCCTATGAGCTGGCCATCGAGGAGCAGAAGGGCTGCCGCAAAAAAGCCGACAAGGCCGAGCTCATGCAACGCGCCTACGAGCATTGGCTAGTCGAGAACCCCGGAATGTGACAGAGGAACAGTCTCTTTGTCACAACCCACCTGGCTTTTGGAGCGGCATTACCGTTTGTCCAAAATGGCATTCATGGGTAGAATAGCGCCGACGGCAGCCCAAGTTCTGGTAAGCTGGGCAGCGCCGTTGCTTGGATTAAGGGGTCAACGCCTTAGCGGCGGCGACCCCTTTTACGTTGCTTCGAACGTTGCTTGAGTGCCTCGGAAAGCCCGACGAGCGCCGTGAAGAACGAGACCAAAGCGGTCAGAAGTCTCACGAAATCAATCAGATCGGTCATGGGCATCACCTCCCATCAGATGGAGGGCGTTGCCCGGCACATGGAACTGCCGCCAACAGTATCAATTCTATCAAAGCGCAGTTAGATATGCGAATGTTTGTTCGTATTTCAAGAGACCAGCGTCGCCTGTGGCAAAGGGACTGTCCCTTTGCCACATTATTCGATGATGGTGCGGGAGTTCTGCTTATGCATAGTGACGAGCATGTGTTTGGGGACGGCGTGGACCATGCAGCTGCCGATGGTCGCGCTCGCGGCGGCCTTGGCCGCGTCACTGCCATTCTTGGTGGCATAGCTGTGACGGAAACGCTTAAGCATGGCGATGTCGTTGCCGCCGTCGCCGTAAACCGCGACCTCGTCCTCGGCAATACCGTAGTAGCCCGCCAGCCAGGCCACGCTCTCGCCCTTGTTGCACGCCACGTCCGTGATCTCGAACATCACCGGATCGAACGGCGCGTTGACCACGCGGTCCGAGCGCTCGGCAAGATAGGCCTTAAGGTCGCGCTCCAGCTCGAGCGAGGTCACGCGGCAGTTGATCTTGCACACATCGTGGCGCAGGATGTCGCCAATCGACTGATCGAAATACTGCTCCTCGTGATACCCGCCACGCGCGCGCATGCCGCGCATCACGATGCGCTTGATAGGGCTGTCCTTCTTAAAACCCGCCTGGTGCATCTCGAACGAGCCGCTCGAGAACATGCCATCGGGCGTGGAGCAATCAAAGCAAATGTCCGGGAACTCCTTGAGCAGCTCCTCGGTGATCTGCGGATCGATGGTCCAGGTCTTGAGCACCTCACCATGGCTGTCACGCACGATGGATCCGTTGGAGCAGCAGGCGTCGAGTGCCAGACCTGTGAAGCCATGCTCGCCGATCGGCAGCGTCGAGCGTCCGGTCGCGGGAACCACATGCAGGCCGGCCTCGGTCAGCTCGCGAATGGCACGGCGAATGGTCCCGTCTGCCTCGTGCAGGGCATTCAACAGCGTTCCGTCTAAGTCACTCGCAAACATCTTGATCATGGGCATGCCTCTCCTTCGTCTGCACGATATTGTAGACGAGAACGGGCGAAAGATTGTCCTACACCGCGGCGGGGCCGTGTTCGCCGGTACGGATGCGGATGACCTCCTCGACCGGCTCGACCCAAATCTTGCCGTCTCCAACGGCACCGGTGCGAGCAGCGTTGCAGATAATCTCGACAATGCCGTCGACATGTTCATCGGCACAGATAAGGGTGAACTGTACCTTAGGGATCGTGTTGACAAGCAACTCGTTGCCGCGCACGTATTCCTTCCAGCCATGCTGCGCGCCGCAGCCCTGCACTTGGTTGATAGTCATACCGCGAACATCGGCAGCAAACAGCGCGTCTTTGAGAACCTCAAGCTTCTCGGCACGAACGATCGCCGTAATTTTCTTCATAGTGAATTCCTCTCTTATAAGAGTTGGTCTGACAGAACGTTAGAAACCGCTAATCCAGACCACTAAACGAAGGATACGCACTTTCGCCGTGCTGACTTGCATCCAAGCCCAGCGCCTCGTCGGCCTCGTCCACACGAAGACTGCCGTGGAACAGCGCCTTGACCACCGCGGCGATCACCAAATCGAGCACCAGCACAATGACGACCGTCACCACAATGCCCAAGATCTGCGAGATGAGCAGTGACACATCGCCCGTGTAGAACAGACCGCCCTTACCGGTCCACGAAAGCTCCGGCACGCAGAACAGGCCCGTGAGCACGCCGCCCAGGATGCCGCCAATGCCGTGGCAACCGAACGCGTCGAGCGCATCGTCGTAGCCAAACTTGGTCTTGAGATGGCTGATGGCCAGGTAGCAGACGGGCGATACAATCAAACCCATAACCAGCGCCGCCCACGGCTCGACAAAACCCGCACCAGGCGTGACCACCACAAGGCCCGCAACCAGACCGGTGCTGGCACCCACCAGCGTGGGGCGACCGGTGTGCACGCGCTCGACGACAAGCCACGAGACCATGCCCGCCGCGCTGGCCGTCACGGTGTTGAGGATGGCAAGCGCGGCCACGGCGTCGGCCTTAAACTCGCTGCCGCCGTTAAAGCCAAACCAGCCAAACCAAAGCAGCCCGGCGCCCAACGCCACAAACGGCACGTTATGCGGACGGTAGCTCACCATGCCAAAACCGCGACGACGGCCGAGCATTAAGCAGAGAATCAGGCCCGTGAGACCGGACGAAATGTGTACCACGTCGCCGCCGGCAAAGTCGAGTGCGCCGATGATGTCGCCGATAAAGGAGCCCTCGCCGCCCCAGACCATGTGGGCGAGCGGCGCATAGACCACAAGCAGCCAAATGCCCAGGAAGGCCGTCATGGCACCAAACTTAACGCGACCGGCCAGGCTGCCCGTGACGATAGCGGCAGTAATCATGGCAAATGCCATCTGAAAGGCGATGTTGATAATCTGAGGATAGACGGCACCGTCCGCGGCATTGCCCTCAGCCGCCTGCAGCACCTGGTTGAGCACCGGCAGGCACAGCAGCTGGTCAAGGCCTCCAATAAACGGGCTGGAACCGTCGCCGCCGTAGGCCAGCGACCAGCCGGCAACAATCCACAGCACACCAACCAGACCAATGGCGCCAAAGCACATAAGCATGGTGTTGATGACATTTTTACGCCTGGACAGGCCGCCATAGAAAAACGCCAGACCCGGTGTCATTAAAAACACGAGCATGGTGCAGATGAGCATAAACGTTGTCGATCCCGTATCGTACATTCGCTCCCCCTTGATCGCATGAACGTTGTCGGCGCCCATGATGCGGCCGAGGGGCAACTGGTGTAGACCAGATACGGCGTTGTTAAACGCAGCGTTGTCGAATGGAAACGGTGCCGCAATCTTGGAAACGGCGCGGCAACGGACGCGAAACGAACGGGAAATACGCGAGCAAGGGAGCCGTGAGCGTGCCCATCCCGGCTAGCGCCGAAACAGCTCGTGGGCGCGGTCGCGGAGATTAGTTGCTCGAATGACACCTTCGTAGCGATTGATGCGCAGACGCGGGAAGGCATTGAAAAAGCGCAGGTCACGACGACTGAGTGACACGCTCGGTACCGGACGGCTCATGCGCTTACCGGCAAGGCGACGGCTGAGCGACGGACGCGGCATGCTCGGCGCGGCATCGGCCACGCGGCGGGCAGCGAGCGCCAGGCCGCGAGCACCATCCGAGATAAACGTCGGCATCGAAGCCTTCTCGCGCAGGGCATCGAGCGTCGCGTCGCCCAGCTCCGCCAGCCACGCGTTAACGGCACGGCTACGGATGTGCGTCTGTGCCACCGAGTCGATCGCCGAATCGGGAATACGTTCGAGCATGGAGTCTGACGCATCGGCAAGCGACTCATTGATGCGGTCGGCAAGGTCGGCTCGGACGCGCTCCAGCTGATCAGACAGACGCCGCCAGCTCGCCAACGAGCACACCGCGTCGACCATCATCGCGACCGCGACGATAAAGGCGGACAGCCGCACAATCAGCACCGGCAGATGGGCAAGCAGGCCCAACACCGCCGGCTCCACCACGCGACAAATGCACAACGCACCCAGGCCAAACGCGCATGCCCAGTACAGACAGATGCGTCCGTGCAGGTTAAACGGCAGGTGCGAATAGTCCCAAAAGCGAGCGCCTGTTGTTTTTTCCAGCAGCACGCCCACGCTGTACTCAATCACGCTGCATACGAGCGCTGCAGCGACAAACTGGCTCGACGCGTCAGGAATTCCGCGCAACAGCAGCCAGCAGGCAATGCCGCCCGCGCCATAGATGGGGCAACACGGTCCCAGCAAAAAGCCGCTGTTGGCAAAGCGTCCGTGGTTGAGCATGGCGCAGACCGTCGATTCCCATGCCCAGCCGCAAAACCCGTAGAAGGCGAACGAGAGCACCAGTGCCGAAAGCGGACAGGCGGCAAGCGTCGCGCCGTCAAATGCCATGTCGATCGCGGTCCCCACCGTCTACCCTCTCCTCTTTTCACTCGAATCTTTGCTCGCGCCATCATCCGCCTCGTCCTTGCGCGGCAGACGGCCGGCGACCGTCTCGCGCAGAGCACACCATTTATCCGCCAGACACACAATCCATGCCTCACGACACGTCGGCGGCATCGGTACCAGCGGAAACATATGGCGCGCGATGATATTCCGCTCGCGCGGCGTCAGCTCAAAATCCTCTTCGGCACGCGCCAGAGCAAAAAATGGATGCCGGAATCCGTGCAGTCGATGGCTCGGGTCGGGGTCGTGCCAATCGTAGAGAAAGTAATCGTGTAACAGGGCTCCGCGCAGCAGCGAGGCACGGTCGACCGAAATGCCAGCACGGCCCAAGCGCTCGGCAAAGGACAGGCTCGCCCGCGCTACCGAAGTCACATGTGCATAGACCGTCACGTCACCATGCTGGATAAACTCGTGCGTCAGGTCCAAGCGGCCTGCCTGGGCCAGCTGGCGGGCGGCATCGTCGACCTCGCGCGCGATTTTCTCGGCACGAACGGCACTGGACATGCTGCCTCCTTCCAGCGGCTCACGGCGGCAAACCACGGACTGCACGCATTGAATTAAATCATCATCGAATTTACTAGTATGGCATCGGACAAAACGTTTTGCCCCGCCAGTTGGCGAATTACCGCGCCGCCGTCACATATCAAACGCCAAAATGTGCGAGACTGTTTTGTGCAATTGTGCCGGCCGAGGGAGCGCCGGCGCTCGATTCGCATGGAGTAACCCACAACGATGCTGCTTACGCAAACGACAACGCCCGAGGACGTCAAGGCTCTTAATCGCGCCGAGCTCCCGCAGCTCTGCGACGAAATTCGCCACGCCATCCTCGAAAGCTCCGCCGCTGTCGGCGGACACGTTGCCCCCAACCTGGGCGTCGTTGAGCTCACGGTCGCGCTCCATCGCGTGTTTAACTCCCCCACCGACAAAATTGTCTTTGACGTGTCGCACCAGACCTACGCCCACAAGGCGCTGACTGGGCGCGCGTACACTTATATCGATCCGGAGCGTTATGGTGAGGCTTCTGGCTTTGCCAATCCCGACGAGTCCGAGCACGACCTGTTTGCCATGGGGCATACCTCGACCTCGGTGAGCTTGGGCTGCGGCCTTGCCCACGCGCGCGACCTGGCGGGTGACACGTATAACGTCATTACCGTTATTGGCGACGGTTCGCTTTCGGGCGGCCTGGCGTTTGAGGGCTTTAACAATGCCGCCGAGCTCGACAGCAACTTGATCGTTATCGTCAACGATAACGACCAGTCCATTGCCGAAAACCACGGTGGCCTCTATCGCAATCTGGCCGAGCTGCGCGCCAGCAACGGCACCTGTGAGCGCAACGTTTTCCGCGCGATAGGGCTCGACTACCGCTATCTGGACGCCGGTAACGATGTGTTGGCCCTCGTCGACGCGCTGCAGGAACTGCACAATATCGATCATCCCATCGTGCTGCACGTCTCCACTGCCAAGGGCAAGGGCTTTGAGCCAGCCCAGAGCGACCCCGAGCGCTGGCACCATGTGGGTCCGTTTGATATGGCGACTGGCCGCAAGCTCTGCCCGGGCCATCCGAGCGAGCCCGCACCGCGCACCTATGCCGATATTACGGGCGAGGCGCTCAGTGCCGTCATCGAGCGCGATCCGCAGGTCGTGGGCATCACGGCCGCCACGCCCTACATCATGGGCTTTACACCCAAGCTTCGCGCTGCCGCCGGCAAACAGTTCGTCGATGTGGGCATTGCCGAGGAGCACGCCGTAACCTTTGCCACCGCGCTTGCGCGCTCGGGCGCCAAGCCAGTCTTTGGTGTGTATGGCACGTTTTTGCAGCGCGCCTACGATGAGCTGTGGCACGACCTGTGCCTCAACGACGCCCCCGCAACCATCCTGGTGTTTGGCGCGTCGATCTTTGGCACCACGTCCGAGACGCATCTCTCGTTCTTTGATATTTCCATGCTGGGCGGACTTCCCAACATGCGCTACCTAGCACCGGTCAGCATGGAGGAATACCTGTCCATGCTGAGCTGGTCGCTCGGCCACCGCGAGCATCCCGTGGCGATCCGCGTACCGGGCATCGGCCTGGCAAGCCGTCCCGATCTGGCACCCGCCGAGGGCGCCGATTACAGCGCCGTTCGCTACAACGTGGTGCGCCAGGGTCGCGACGTTGCCGTGCTCGCGCTTGGCGATTTCTTTGAGCTGGGCGAGCGCGTGGCAAACCGTCTGGCTGCCGAGTACGGTATCGAGGCCACGCTCGTCAACCCGCGCTTTGCAACCGAGCTCGACCACGAGTTCCTCGACAGCCTTGCCGCCGAGCATCGCGTTGTCGTCACCCTCGAGGACGGCATCTTGGACGGTGGCTGGGGCGAGCGCGTGGCATGTTATCTGGCATGCACGCCGTTGCGCACGCGCACCTTCGGCATCGCCAAGGGCTTCCCCGACCGCTACGACCCCAACGAGCTGCTCGCTCAGAACGGCATGACGGTCGAGAATATGGCTGCCGAAGCCGTACGCTTGCTGAACGAGTAAGAAAACCTCCGCAAGGAAAGCACCCCTGCGGAGGTTTTTATTTTCGCGACGCGATTATCTTAACCTGTAACATCTATGGCCCGAATTTCCGTCTAACTGTTACAGATCGAGATAAGACATCTTAGTCCCAGACCTTTGTCTCAATCTGTAACAGATAGGGACCTTTTGGCCGTCCAGATGTTACAGATTGAGACATTCGAATTCCCCTGAAGAGAAAATCTCGATCTGTAACAGTCACTCGGCAAAAATGGCTGCAGATGTTACAGATCGAGACAAAACAGCAAGGCATGCCGCTGCATCGGTCAGAACCACCACAAAGGTGCCTGTCCCTTTTTGGTAGGCAGAATAACCCATAAGGTAAGTATGTTTCTGAGTTATTTCGTGTTGACCCATTTGAGCGCGATAGGGTATAACTCTACTCAACCGCTAGGGATTTTATTGAGAAAGGTGTTCTACCATGAGCAAGAACCTCTCCCAGCAGGTCGTTCTCGACCGCCGCGGCTTCGTTGCCGCCACCTTCGCAACCGTCGCCGGCCTTGGTCTTGCCGGCTGCTCTGACACCAGCGCCGAGGCCGACAAGGGTTCCGCCACCGGCTCCTACAAGGGCTCCGAGGATACCGAGGCTTCCACCACGCTCGATGCCAAGGCATTCGACAAGCTCGTCAACGACGGCCCCAAGGCTGATGACGACGCCATCGCCGCCAGCACCTGGGCGACGGCCGTCAAGGACGCCGGCGTCTTTAAGATCGGTGGCGTTCAGACCTCCACGCTCTTCTCCCTCCTCAACGAGAAAGACGGTCAGACCCGCGGCTTCGATGCCGGTATCGCACAACTCCTGTCCAACTACATTCTGGGCGAGAACAAGGTCGAGATTACCCAGGTGACCTCGGACACGCGCGAGTCTGTCCTGCAGAACGGCCAGGTCGACGCTGTCTTTGCCACCTACACCATCACTGACGAACGCAAGAAGCTCGTCTCCTTCGCCGGCCCCTACTACTACACCCAGCAGGCCATCCTGGTGCTCGCCGATAACGACGACATCAAGAGCGTCGACGACCTGGCCGACAAGAACGTCGCCGTCCAGTCCGGCTCCAACGGCCCTGCCATCCTGGAGGAGTTCGCCCCCAAGGCCAGCCAGCAGGAGTTCAAGACCGACGAGGAGGCCCGCCAGGCACTCCAGCAGGGTCGTGTTGACGCCTACGTCATCGACAACAACATGCAGCAGAGCGCCCTGGTCCGCGAGCCCGGTAAGTACAAGATTGCCGGCAAGCCCTTCGGCAGCAAGGAGCCCTATGGCATCGGTCTGCCGCTCGATTCCGACGGCGTCGCCTTTGTCAACGACTTCCTTAAGAAGATCGAGGACGACGGCACCTGGACTGAGCTGTGGCAGATCTGCATTGGCGACCGTACGGGCGACACCAATGTTCCCGAGCTGCCCGAGATCGGCGCCTAGGCAGCGAGCCTGGTAACGGCCGCAACGAAACCATACGGAAACGCATGATGCGCTTTATTGCGGTAAACTGTTTCCTCACTGAGTTGTCGGGGCTTCCGTACACACGGGAGCCCCTTTCCTTATCGGCGGGAGGTCCGCATGAGTCTCTCCGAACTCTGGTCGCTCTATGGCCAGAACTATATCGACGCGCTGCTAGCAACCTGGGGCATGACGCTTGAGTCGTTTGCCATCGCCATGGTACTGGCCGTCGCCGTCACCGTGATGCGCGTGTCGCCGCTCAAGCCACTGCGCGTCTTTGGCGACCTGTATGTCCAGGTCTTCCGTAACATCCCCGGCATCGCGCTGCTCATCATCGTCGTCTATGCGCTGCCGCCGCTCAAGGTCGTCCTGCCCTACCGCACCTGCGTTATCGTCGCCACGGTCCTTTTGGGCTCGGCCTTTGGCTCCGAGAACTTTATGAGCGGCATCAACACCGTTGGCGTCGGTCAGGTCGAAGCCGCCCGTTCGCTGGGCATGAGCTTCAGCCGCATCCTCGCCAAGATCGTGATTCCGCAGGCGCTGCGCTCGAGCGTGCTGCCCATGACCAACCTCTTTATCGCCGTCATGCTCACCACCGCGCTCGGCAGTCAGGTGCCGTTGCAACCGCAGGAGCTCACCGGTGTGGTGAGCTACATCAATACCCGCTCGCTCGGCGGCGTCGCCGCGTTCTTTATCTCGGCGCTCGGCTACCTGGGCACGGCCTTTGTGGTGAGCCATATTGGCAACTACATCGATAAGAAGGTGAGGATCCTCCGATGAGCAAGCATTCCTCCCCTGCACTCACCATGCGCGATGCGCTCTACGAGGCTCCCGGCCCCAAGATGCGCGCCAAGATTCGCATCGGCACCGCCATCTCGCTTGTTGCCGTCGCCGCGCTCGTCGCCCTGGTACTGCAGCGCTTTTATGTGACCGGCCAGCTTTCGGTCCACTATTGGTATTTCTTTACGCACCTCACCACCTGGAAGTTCCTGCTTGCCGGCTTTGAGGGCACCGTTAAAGTCGCACTCACCGCCGGCGTCATTGCGCTGGTACTGGGCTTAGCCCTTATGCTCGGCCGCACCAGCGGCATCAAGCCGCTGCAGCTGGTCTGCCGCGTGCTCACCGATTTCTTCCGCGGTGTGCCGAGCCTGCTGTTCATCTACTTCTTCTTTTTGGTGCTGCCCCAGTACAAGATCTCGCTGCCGTCGTTTTGGATGCTCACGCTTCCCGTCGCGCTCGCTGCCGCCGGCGTGCTGGCCGAGATCTTCCGCGCCGGTGTCAACGCCGTGCCGCGCGGCCAGGTCGAGGCGGCCCAGGCACTCGGTCTCTCCAAGGCTAAAATCACCTTTAAAATCGTGTTGCCGCAGGCTATTCGGTTTATCATTCCGTCCTTGATTTCGCAGCTTGTGGTCGTAGTCAAAGACACCACCGTCGCCTACGTGGTGAGCTACCCCGACCTCATGCAAAACGCCCGCGTGCTCATTACCAACTACGACGCCCTCGTGTCGGTCTACCTGGTTATCGCGGTCATCTACATCCTCATCAACGTCGCGATCAACAAGGCCGCTGTCTACGTTTCGCACAAGACCGGTGCGACCATCATCCGCTAACGCTTTACCATTTCGAATCATAAGGAGCCGAGCACCATGGCACAGAGCACCTCTTCAACCGGCAATCAGCCGCTGATCGAGCTCAGACACGTCGATAAGCACTATGGCGATCTACATGTCCTCAACGACATCAATCTCTCGGTCGACCGCGGCGAGGTCGTCGTCGTGATCGGGCCCTCGGGCTCGGGCAAGTCGACCATGTGCCGCACCATCAACCGCTTGGAGACCATCGACTCGGGCGAGATCCTCATCGAAGGTCAGCCGCTTCCGCAGGAAGGCAAAGACCTTGCCCGCATGCGCGCCGAGCTGGGCATGGTATTTCAACAGTTCAACCTGTTTGCACATATGACGGTGCTGCAGAACGTCATGCTGGGGCCGGTCGATGTGCTGGGCGTGTCCAAGGAGGAGGCTCGTGAGCGCGCCATGGACCTGCTGAGCCGCGTGGGCGTTGCCGAGCAGGCCGATAAGGTGCCCGCACAGCTCTCGGGCGGCCAGCAGCAGCGCGTGGCCATCGCCCGTTCACTCGCCATGCAGCCCAAGGCCATGCTCTTTGACGAGCCCACAAGCGCCCTTGATCCCGAGATGATCAACGAGGTACTCGAGGTCATGGTCCGTCTGGCCCAGCAGGGCATGACGATGATCGTCATCACGCACGAGATGAACTTTGCCCGCCGCGTGGCCGACCGCGTCGTGTTTATGGCCGACGGCCAGATTGTGGAAACCGGCACGCCCGACGAGTTCTTCGACCACCCCCAGACCAAGCGCGCCCAGGACTTCCTCAACTCCATCAAGGGTCACTAACCCAATTGCCACGCGGGCAAATTCATCAGTAACGTTTGCCCCGCGTCACCCCTGTGCCATGTCCACCCGGATTCGAAAGCTACGCCCATGATCGGAACCCGCACCTCATCGTCCTACACTCCGCACGTCGACGTCGATCCCGCCGACCGTCCGCTCATCCTGGTCGCACCACGCTGGGAAGAAGCGAAACCCTATTTGAGCGAGACGCTCTCCCCCAACGAGGAAATCGCAAGTGTCTTTGTCGATGCCATTCTTGCCGCCGGCGGCCTGCCGCTGCAGATGTCCATCACCGAGGACGTTGAGGTCATCCGTCATTACGTCGATATCGCCGACGGCATCGCTATTCCCGGCGGCCCGGACGTCAACCCCAAGCGCTGGGGCGACGAGCGCCCCTACGACCCCACCCTCTGCTGCGAGATCCGCGATAGCTTTGAGTTTAAGCTGGTCGGCGAGGTGCTCCGCGCCAAAAAGCCGCTCTTTACCACCTGCCGCGGCACGCAGTTGCTCAATGTCGCCACTGGCGGCACCCTGTGCATGGACGTGCCGAGCCTGGGCGCTCGCGAGGGCCGCACGCAGTGGCGCCATACCCACGTGCTCAACGACCCCGTGCATCCCGTCGAGGTCGTGCCGGGCTCGTTGCTGGAGCGCGCGCTTGGCGGGCACAGGCTGATCCAGACCAACTCCGCACACCACTGCTGCGTCGACCGTCTGGGTAAAAGCACACGCTTGGTCGCCAAAGCAACCGACGGCGTTCCCGAGTGCATCGAAGTCGAAGGCCAGCCGTTCTGCCTGGGCGTACAATGGCACCCTGAGTACACGTGGAAGACGCTCGAGACCGACTTTAACCTGTGGAAGTCGTTTGTCGAGGCTGCTGCCAAGGTAAAGCAAACCCGCTAGTTCGCGAACCGCATAACAGATAAGGGCGCCCCGCCGGCCACATGGTCCGACGGGGCGCCCTTTTGCCTATACGCGGCAGGCACACAGCCCAAGGCTCGCAAGCTCTTATTCAGCCGCCTCGCGCAGGGCCGACATCGTTGCCGCATATTGCTGCTGCAGCGCATGCATTCCCTCGCGAGCGCCGTCAACGGTATCGGCGCCGCGCAGCGCCTCGGTCACCACGACCGCCGGCTCGTACAGATTATCGAATCCCAGGTTCTGGCTCACGCCCTTGAGCGTGTGCGCTGCCATAAACGCACCTTCGGCGTCTCCCGCCGCCATGGCGGCCTCCAGCTTGTCCATACTCTCGTCATCCAAAAACTTGAGGGCAAAGCGGGCAAGCATTTCCTCGCCCATCAGCCGAGCGCACGCGTCATCATAATTGGCGCCGATCTTCTCATACGCCTCACGCATGGAAATCATGGATTAAAACTCCTTTGGTCAAACTAAATCGTAGGAAACGCGACAACGTCGGCGGGGCGCGCCAACGTCTCAGCGATACGGTCTTGCACCTCGAGCAGGCAGTCGAGCAACAGCGGGTTAAAGGTGCCGCACTTACCGTCCAGGATCATCTGGATAGCCTCCTTGTGCGGGATAGCGTCCTTGTACACACGCACGCTCGTCAACGCATCGTACACGTCAGCCACCGAAACCACCTGTGCGGCGATGGGAATCTGGTTGCCCTTAAGGCCATCGGGATAGCCCTTGCCGTCCCAGCGCTCGTGGTGCCAACGCGCAATCTGGTACGCATATTCCATAAGCGCATTGCCGACGTGATGTCGGCCCAGCTCAAGCAACATGTCGGCGCCCATCGTGGTATGCGTCTTCATAATCTCGAACTCCTCGGACGTAAGGCGTCCGGGTTTGTTGAGAATCGCATCGTCAATCGCCATCTTGCCGATATCGTGCAGCGCCGAAGCCAGGGCAATCGTGGAGCGTTCCTCGTTGTCGAGGGAAATGGTGTCGCTGCGCTGGACTAGACAGCCAAGCAGCAGCTCGGTCAGCTTTTCGATATTCGTAACGTGCCTGCCGCTCTCGCCATTGCGAAGTTCCATGACACCGGCCATGATGTCGATGAGCATGCGACTGTTCTTGACGCGCTCGTTGTACTGCTGGGACAGCAGGCTCGTCAGGCGGCGCTGTTTGGCGTACAGACGGATAGTGTTGCTTACACGACGGCGCACGACACGGGCGTCAAACGGGCGGCTGATATAGTCCGAGGCGCCCAGCTCGTATGCACGCAGAACCACATCGTCGGATTCTTCGCTCGAAATCATGATGACAGGCAGATTGTCAACAACCGATCGGCGCGACAGATCGGCCAGCACCTCAAAGCCGCTCACGCCCGGCATGACAATGTCCAGCAGCACGAGCGACAACTCATCGCCATAGCGGTCGACCATATCGAGCGCCGTACGACCGTTGTCGGCCTCCAGGATGCAATACTCGTCCTTGAGCATCTCGTTGAGAATGGCTCGGTTCATCTCGGAGTCATCGATGATAAGCACCAAAGGCTTTTCGCTTTGGAGGGCTTCGATGGAATCGGCATCGGTCACGACCGTACCGGCTTTTGCCTTAGCGCGGCTCAATAACTGGACAGCGCGGCCAACGCCCTCATCGACCGTCTCGCCATGAATGCGAACGCCACCAACACATGCTGTCAAGCTCACGTACTCATGGCCCGGAACAATCGTGGAACGAACGGCATCGGACACCTGATGCAGGCGACGGGTGAAGTCATCGGAGGGAATATTGGGCATGACGACCACAAACTTGTCGCAGCCATAGCGTACGAGCTCGTCAGTCGAACGAATTCCGCTGCGTATGGCCGTCGCCACAGCACCGAGCGCAAGGTCGCCGGCATGACGGCCACACGTATCGTTGAAGACCCTAAAATCATCAAGGTCGATCACCGCAACGCCGGCATTCATGCGGGCGCTACGGAGCTTTTCTTCGTAATATCGGCGATTGCGCACACTCGTCAGCACGTCGGTGTAGACAAGGTCCTCTTCTGCAGTCTCTTGTTCATCGATCGGACGCACCATCAGCAGGACGTGAGCCTCGCCCTCGACCTTCAGAGGGCGCAGACGGGCGCGGTACTCAACACCATCGTTGAGCAGTTGCTCCGACACCTCATCGGAGTCTGCCAAGGCCTCAAGACTCGACTGACGCAGGCAAGGGCAGCGATCGCCGGCGAGCAGGCAGTTAGGCTCGCTCTTAATCTGATCGGCCGACAGCAAACGTACCACGGGGTAGGTCTTCGCGACACGGGCAACCTCGGCGGCAGCCTCCTCGTCGGTTAGATTGACCTCGTGATTATTGAGCATATGGGGCCCTTTCGATAGTTTCGCATGGTAGCGGTGGGTTCCAAATGCTACAAGGGTAACACCTTGCCGATGCAGGTAAGCACGTGAATGCTGTTACATTTTTATGAGTTGGCAGACGGCGCGATTGAAGCCGCAGACGTGAGGTTTTGAGCGCCTTTGTTAACACGGCCGAAACGTTTGCGGGTGAAGGCTGTTTTGATTTTTACGGCTGCTAGAGCCCCAGGATGCCACGGACAGTCTGGGCAGCCGCTGCCGGGCGATCACGCAGGCCGTTGTGCGCGCCGGGAACCATTACGAGTGGACAGTCCAAAAGCTCAGCCGTCATCCTCGTGCCCGCCTCGCGGGGCGTGCCAATCGAGAGCTTACCCAGGAGCACGGCGGCCACCGTTTTTGACGCACGAACGCTATCCCAATCGGGAACGCAGGTCATAGTAATCCCGTATTCATTGGCCATGAAGCAACGACCATTGCGCAGGGCATGTTTGACTTCCGCTTCGGTCGTCCCAGGAGCCTCGGGGTCCAAGTCGCCGAGGGCTCCCAAGAAAAGCCGGAGCGCCCTTGAAACCTTTCCAGCCGCAATCATATCGAGCAAAACCGGAGCTGCACCCATGCCGACGCCTTCGGCCGACACGGCCGGCTCATGCAGAATCGCACGGGCGACGAGATGGGGTTCGGTGCGAAGAAGCTCCAGCGCCACCAACGTGCCGGCGCTGTGCGCAAGCACATTTGTCGGAGCGCCAACGCGCTCGATCACGGCTCGCAGATCGGCGGCCTGAGCGGCAAGATCATAGCTGCCGTCTGCCGCATCGCTGCTGCCACCACAGCCGCGGCGGTCGTAGGCAATTACGCGGTAATTACGACTGAGCTCACAAGCGATGCCGTCGAAAAATGTGCCGTCGACACAAGCGCCGTGCACGCACACCAAGGCAGGAGAATCAGGCGACACATCCGGGCCGGCATATTCGCGACAGGCAATCGTGGTGCCCGCATTCTCGACCGTAAAATCCATGTTGTGCCCCCATCATCAACGCCCATCCAGTTGCACGTCAGTACGGTTGGATGGACCCGCATTGCCTTACGCCTTGTTAACAGATTAACTGTACCCGACCCAAGGCTTTTCATGGCACGGCATAATGGGCGACGCGAAAAAACGAAACTTGCAAAGCAAGAGCCCGCACCTTGTTTTGGAGCCGATGCTATGCTTAGGCACAATTGTCTTGAGGAGCATATGCCTATGTCTACGTTTTTGAATGCCAGCCCCATCTTTGGGCCCGTTCGCAGCCGTCGCCTTGGCCTCTCGCTCGGCGTCAACATGATGCCGGCCAGCGGCAAAATCTGCACGTTCGACTGCATTTACTGCGAAAACGGCCTCAACGCCGAGCGCCCCTGCCATGAGCCGTACAACACAGCTGCCGTGGTACTCGACGCGCTCGAGGCAAAGCTGCGCGAGATGGCAGCCGAGGGCGAGCTCCCCGATGTAATCACGTTTGCCGGCAACGGCGAACCCACCGCCGCACCGGAGTTTCCGCAGGCCATCGCCGGTGCTGTCGCGCTTCGCGATCAGCTGGCCCCAAACACCAAGATTGCCGTGCTTTCCAACGGCACGCGCGCCGACCGTCCCCAGGTGCACGATGCGCTCATGATGGTCGATGACAACATCCTCAAGCTCGATACGGTCGATCCGACATTTATCCAGCTGCTCGACCAGCCCGTTGGCCCCTACGATGTAGAGCACCAGATCGAGACGTTCGCGAGCTTTAACGGTCATGTCATTATCCAGACGATCTTTTTGACCGGCGAGTATCGGGGCAAGCCCCTCGATAACACTAGCGAGGAGTACGTTGCCCCCTGGCTCGCGGCGCTTGAGCGCATTCGCCCACAAGAAGCAACCATCTACACGGTAGCGCGCGAGACACCGGTCGCCGGCCTTGCCAAAGCAGCGCCCGAGGCGCTCGACACGATCGCTGCACGCGTGCGCGCCCTCGGCATTCCCTGCCAAGTGAGCTACTAGCAAAACCACGCAGCAGCTAGTGTCAGCCATCCCGCTCCATCAGTTGCGGTGATATAGTTCCTATTTATGCTGTTAAAACGCTTAAATAGGAACTATATCACCGAAACTTTTATGGACGCGTGGGTGGGCTATACTAGCTGCGGATGAAAGGAAGTTAGCCATGTTTGACAACGGACCCGTACCCGGCCGCAACGACGCCTGCTGGTGCGGCAGCGGTAAGAAATACAAAAAATGCCATAGCGCCTTTGATGAGCGCCTCGAGCGCTTGTGGGAAGAGGGCTGGGAGGTTCTGCCCCGCACGCTCTACAAGACGCCCGCCGATATCGAGGGCATCAAGCGCTCGGCAGCCATCAACGTGGGCGTGCTCGATTATGTGGGCGAGCATATCTCCGCGGGCATGACCACCAACCAGATCGACCGGATGATCTACGACTACACCGTCGAGCACGGTGGCACGCCGGCCGACCTCAACTACGAGGGCTATCCCAAGAGTGTGTGCACTTCGATCAACGATGTGGTCTGCCACGGTATCCCCTGCGATGCGGACGTGTTGCACGAGGGCGATATCATCAACGTCGACTGTTCCACGATCTTGGACGGTTACTTTAGTGATTCGAGCCGCATGTTCTGCATCGGCGAGGTCTCTGCCGAGCGCCAGCGCCTGGTCGACGTCACCCGCGCCAGCGTGGAGGCGGGCCTGGCGGCCGTCAAGCCATGGCTGCCGCTGTCCGTTATGGCCGAGGCCGTGCAAAAGACGGTCGAGGACGCTGGCTTTAGCGTTGTGCGCGAGTACGGCGGGCACGGCATTGGCAAGGAGTTCCACGAGGACCCGTTTGTGGGCTTTACCACCGAGGCGCCCGATGTGGACACCATCATGGCTCCGGGCATGGTCTTTACCATCGAGCCCATGGTCAACGCCGGAGCGCCCGACATTAAGATTAGCAAGGGCGACGGCTGGTGCGTGCGCACCAAGGACGGTAGCGATTCGGCGCAATGCGAGGTACAGCTCGTGGTGACCGAGGGTGGTTACGAGCTGCTGAGCTGGTAACCGTGCGGACGCCGGATGCTAACGGGCATGCCCGTCTTGCATCCGGCGTTTTATTTGAACGTTTTGCCTGATAAAACATGCCAAAATAAATCTGTCCCCTTTTGGCAGGTTGGGCGGAGAGGACTGCTTGTGAACATTCTGGTTTTGTTGCCCGTCAACGATCGTCACCGCGCGATCCTCGAGTCGAGCGCTCCGGACGAGGACTTTATCTACACGAGCGCCGACGCCGCCACACGTGAACAGGTCGCCGATGCCGACGTGATCCTGGGCAACATCGACCCTGACATGCTCACGGCATGCGAGCATCTCCAGCTGTTGCAATTGCAGACCGCCGGCTATGACGATTACTTGGCCGCCGGCACCGTGCCAGCCGACGCTAAGCTTTCCTGCTCGGTGGGCGCCTACGGCCAGGCCGTGAGCGAGCACATGTTTGCCATGGTTCTTTCCATGATGAAGCGCCTGCCCGGCTACCAGGACCTGCAGCGCGAGCATCGTTGGGAGGACTTGGGCCCGGTCACCTCGCTCAAAAATGCCAACGTGCTGGTGCTGGGCGCGGGCGACATCGGCGGCCACTTTGCCACGCTCTGCCGCAGCATGGGCGCACACGTCCGCGGCATCAAGCGCCATCCGCTCGTCTACCCCATTGTGTTTGAGGATATGGACGGCATGGACGCCCTGCCCGAGCGCCTGGTCGAGGCAGACGTCGTCGCATCCTTTATGCCGAGCACGCCCGAGACCCGCGGTCTGGCGAACGCCGAGTTCTTCGCCGCGATGAAGCCGGGTGCCTTCTTTGCCAACGGCGGCCGCGGCGATCTTGTCGTTGCCGACGATCTGGTTGCCGCTCTGGAATCGGGACATCTCGCCGGCGCCGCGGTCGACGTCACCGACCCCGAGCCGCTGCCTGAGACAAGCCCCCTGTGGGATGCGCCCAACATGCTCATCACACCGCACGTCTCCGGCTGGTTCCACCTGGCCGCCACGCTCAATAACGTGGTCGACATCGCCGCGGAGAACCTGCGTCACCTGCAGGCAGGCGAGACCCTGCGATGCTGGATCGAGCACTAGATTGTTCCGGCGTTTTGCCAAACGTCGGAACCCCTCGACGCTGCGAGCCCGCCAGAGCGACAATTTGCCATTCAAAAGGCAAGGCATGACCAGAAGGTCTATGCCTTGCCTTTTTCATGCCAA
>OHWU01000088.1_pt1 | contig 53114 bp, 47 predicted proteins | sample 1579821 | NCBI WGS metagenome assembly OHWU01 (sample SAMEA3882548, study PRJEB24775) | human gut metagenome | biome: human-associated habitat; feature: intestine environment; material: feces | place: Netherlands | collected 2009/2010 | reverse complement strand
TATCGTGTAAATGCACAGGAACGTGCACTGATGGGCGGAATGCGTGGTGTCGGCTTTGGTGCCCTGCTTGGCCTGGATGATTTCAGAAAAGATGCTTTTGCAACCGGATACCATGCTTATCTTCTCCAGAGAAAATACCCGCATGCTGAGATCGCGTTCTCCTGTCCGAGGCTGTGCCCGATCATCAACAATGACCGGATCAATCCGATGGATGTCCATGAGCCACAGCTTCTCCAGGTAGTCTGTGCTTACCGTCTGTTCATGCCATTTGCAAGCATTACGGTATCTACCAGAGAATGTGCTCGTGTAAGAGACAATCTGACACAGATTGCTGCAACCAAGATTTCTGCCGGAGTCAGCACCGGAATCGGAAGCCATGTGGATGATATTGAGGATAAGGGAGATGACCAGTTCGAGATTTCTGACGGACGTTCCGTAGATGAGGTTTATCAGGCACTTCTTTCCAACAATATGCAGCCGGTTATGAGTGATTATATCTATGTATAGAGATCTTATTGCCGTAACAAACCGCCATCTCTGTTCCCGTCCTTTTACAGAACAGATTACCCGTGTCTGCAAGCTGCATCCGAAAGCTCTGATCCTGCGTGAAAAAGATCTGCCGGAAGAGGAATATTTTTCTCTTGCCCGGCAGGTGAAGGAAATCTGTGAACAGTTTAAAGTTCCGTTTATTCCGCATTTTTATCCAGCCGTTGCGAGAGAACTCGGCTGCGACAGGCTACATTTACCACTTCCACTTTTGCTTGAAAATCCGAAAGTGGTTTCCGATTTTCATACAGTTGGAACTTCCATCCATTCTGTTTCTGAAGCAGTCGAAGCGGAAAAGCTGGGAGCTTCCTATCTCACAGCAGGACATATTTATGTTACCGACTGCAAGAAAGGGCTCCCGCCACGGGGACTTCCATTTCTGCAGAATGTATGCCAAGCTGTGCAGATTCCGGTTTATGGCATTGGCGGAATCAAAATTGATGAAGCACAACTGCACGAACTGAAAAATGCCGGTGCTGCAGGAGGTTGTGTGATGTCAGGGATGATGCACGTCTGACCGGTCATTCCTCAAAATAAAAAGGCACTATGCAGGGCAGCATATCAAACTGATATTGTCACCTTGCACAGTGTCTTTTTTATTTCACCCGAAGTTGCACTTCTTTGCCAGCTTCTACTTTTATATTTCTGTCTGTCCGTACAATAATATGTTCATGATTCATTGTTTCAACATAATACTGTCTGTAAAACCCAAGAAATTCTTCCTGTCTTACAATTCCTTTCACAGAACCTTCTGCTGCAAATTCCAGTTCCTCCGGTCTGCAGCATATTGTATTTCCATGGATATCAGTAAAACGGTTGGATATTCCAAGGAAATCTCTTGCAAAATCATTCTGTGGATGCAGATACACCTCTTCCGGCTTTCCAATCTGAACCAACTTTCCCTGATCCATAATAGCGATCTGATCTCCAAGTACCATTGCCTCTTCCTGGTCATGCGTTACAAAAACCATTGTAATTTCATATTTCTTCTGGATTTCACGGATTTCTTCTCTCATTTTTACCCGGAGTTTCGCATCCAGATTACTAAGCGGTTCATCCAGAAGAAGCACCTTCGGTTTTGTGATCAGAGATCTGACCAGTGCTACTCTCTGCTGCTGTCCTCCGGAAATTTCCCCGATCGATGCCCCGGCATATTCTTCCATATCTACGATTTTCAAATATTCCATACCCATTTCTCTGGCTTCTTTTTTTCGGATGCCACGGAACTTCAGACCATAGATCACATTTTCCAGAACACTCATATGTGGAAATAATGCATAAGACTGAAAAACAGTCGATACCGGACGCTTCTCCGGAGCCAGTGTGGTGATATCCTGGCCATCAACCAGGATTTGCCCTTTATCTATTTTTAAAAATCCACTTATCATTTTGAGTGTTGTCGTTTTTCCACAGCCGGATGCTCCCAGAAGACACAACAGTTCTCCCTTTGGAAGGGAGAGTGATAAATCTTTTACTACTTCTTTTTCACCAAAACTTTTACTTATGTTTTTCAGTTCTAAATACACGTTTCTTTTTCCCTTTCCATGCAACAATTATCGAAAACAGCACATTTACTGAAATTGTGATCACAATAATAAATGTCGCAATCATAGATGCTTCTCCATACCGACCTGTGTTAATGCAATCAAATAATGTAAATACTGCAATCTTCTGTCCCGGTGTCACCAGGAAAATAACTGCTCCTGCCGTAACCATCGCACTTGTAAAATTATTGATAAATCCCGTTGCAAATGCCTGCTTTACATTCGGAAGAATGACATCTTTCATTACCAGAAATTTATTCGCTCCAAGATCCCGCGCTGCTGCATCAAGCTCTGTACTGATCTGCAAAAGGGAGGATGCCGAAGCCTTCGTTGTAATTGACATCTGTTTATAGATCATATTCAAGATAACAATGACCGCTGTTCCGGTAAGTTTTAACGGTTCATGATTAAATGCCAGAATATATCCGATTCCAAAACAACTTCCCGGAAGCATATACGGAAGTGTAATAATAAAGTCCAGTACTCCGCCAAATTTTATCTTTCGTCTTTCAATATAATACGAAAGTAAAATACCGATCAGACTGCCGACTATTGCTACAATAAGCGCATATTCCACACTTCGGATAAATGTATCCATATTCCGTTCCAGAAGTGCGTCCAGATACATCGTTGTAAATGTGATTTTCCCACGTAAGTTTCTACTGAAACTGTTTAGAAAAATGGATCCGTATTCAAGCGCCATCATTACAAAAAAGATACCTGCGCCCAGCCATACAATCACTGCTGACAGCCCACGAACCCGGAATGTATCTCCCGCTTCTACCGTCTTATTACTGTTTCCGCTGATGACTTTTTCATTTTTCTGCATTAGATAGCGGTACAGGATAAAAACAAGAATCGTCGGGATCAGAAGCAGTACATTAAGTGCCGCACTCTTATCCAGTCTGGAATATCCGATTACCTGCATATAAATTTCCGTCGAAACTGTTTCAAAACGTCCACCTATCACAACAGGCGTTCCAAAATCAGCGATCGACCGGATAAACGAAAGCAAAAAGCAGCTGAGTAGTACCGGTTTTAACAGTGGTACAACAATTCTCCACAATGTATACCCGGAGGATGCTCCAAGGTCAAAAGATGCCCTTACGAGCGACATATCCATTTTCCTCAGCATTCCGATAATCATCAGTGCATTTAATGAAGAAAAGAATAACGTCTGCATTACAACAACACCAAGCCATCCATACGGGTTCAGCGAAAGTCCGAACACTCCTTTTGTGATCAGACCGTTTCTTCCGAAAAGCTGGATATAAGCGAGCGAAGCAATAAACGGCGGCGAAACCATGCTGATCAGCAAAATCGCTTCCAGAAATTTGCCCAGTTTCTTCCCTGCTGTCCATACACAGATTGATACAAGCAGCCCCAGAATTGTTGAAAAGAATGCGGATAAAACACCTACAAAAACACTGTTTTTTACAAGCTGCAGATTGGCACTGAAGATGCTCTTGTAAACTTCTGTCGAAAATCCCTCTTCTCCCACAAAACTCTGTCTGATCATGCAAAGAAGCGGATACAGAATAAAGATCAACACACCTGCTACCAGCACTGCTAATATAAAATAATCCAATATATTATAAAAATGGGCATCATAAAATGATGCCCGTTTTTCTCTAGGTTTTCTATTCTTCACCTTTATCTCCCATCAGAGTGCTCCATTTGTCAAGGATCTCTGTTCTCTTTGATCCGAACAGAGAAAGATCTTCTTTCATAAGCTGATCCTTGTCAAAGTTCAGTTCAAGTCCTTTCAGACTTGGTTTTACCAAAAGACAGGTATTGTTCTTGTCAATTTCAGCCATCATCTTCATGTTCTCATCATCAGAGAAGAACCATTTGATAAATGCTTTTGCAGCTTCTGTATTGTCTGCATTTGCAAATGCTGCAACGCCTTCCGGAACGTATGGCATTCCGTCTGAAGGATAGATTACATCAACATCTGCCTGTTCTTTCAGTTCATCCAGTGTACCATTGATATATGTGATACCAATACCAACTTCACCAGCTGCTGTCTTCGTACTTGGATCTGAACCACGTTTTGAATAGTAATCTACGTTCTTGTTAAGAGCTTCAAAATACTTCCAACCTTCTTCGTCTCCCTTTGTCTGAAGAAGAGCGTTTACTACTGCGTAGTTTGTTCCTGAGATAGCCGGGTTAGACATCAGGACTTCTCCCTGATATTCTTCTTTTGTAAGGTCATCCCATGATTTAGGAGCTTCAAGTCCTTTTTCTTTTAAAATATCATTGTTAACAATAAATCCTACAACAGTAACACCTTTTGAGAACCAGTAATTATCACTGTCTTTGAATTCCGGTGCAAGTTCATCAGCTGCATCAAAATCTACTTTTTCAAGAAGGTCATTATCTTTTGCATCCATAAATGCATCGATTCCGCCCCCGAACCACAGGTCAGCTGCAGGTGTTCCGCCTTCTGCTTTAAGCTTTGATAAAACTTCTCCTGAAGACATGGAAATGAATTCTACCTTCGGTCCTACTTCTTCTGTAAACTTATCAAATAAAGGCTGATAAGCATCTCCTGTTGTAACAACCTTCAGAGTTCCTTCCAGTTTCTTTGTCTCTTTGTCGTCTTTCTTGGTTTCTTCTTTTTTTGTAGTCTCTTCCTTTTTATCTGAGCTTCCACAGGCTACCATACCTGCTGCCATTGATACTGCAAGGAGAAGAGCTGCAAATTTTTTCATTTTTTTCATAATATTCCTCCCTTTAACATATCTCTGATATTATTCCGATATGCTTTTTACATTCTAGCACCAGATATTTTAATTTTCAAATTGTTTTTCTCTATAGATAATCATTCCTATAGTTTCTATCTATTTTTTTATTTTCTATAAAAGAAATGCATGTGGGATACTGTACTGTCTTTACCGTTTTATTCAGTAAAAGCATTTATATCCTACACGCACTTCGTTTTACTCTCTTTTATAATTATCCCGCCAGATGAAGCACTCCGATCAGCAGAATACCACACAGTCCATAGTAAGCTACAACCGCAACAAGGTCGTTGATGGTCGTAATAAGTGGTCCGGATGCTACCGCCGGGTCGATATTGATCTTCTTGAAAAACAGAGGAATCAGTGTACCCACCGCACCGGAAATTACCATTGCCACCATCAGAGACAGACCGATACAGCCGGATACCGCATACGCGAATGTCCAGGTCTTTCCTTTGAAAAGTGCAATATAAAGTCCTAATACGAGGAATGACAAAATTCCAAGAATCGCACCATTTGAAAATGCGATCCGCATCTCTTTGAATACCAGTTCTACTTTCTGCTTTCCTGTCAGTGATTCATCCATCAGAACACGAATCGTTACCGCCAGTGACTGGGTACCGACGTTACCTGCCATGTCCAGGATCAGTGACTGGAAACACATAATGATCGTCAGCTGGCTTACTACCTGCTCAAATACACCTACAACAGAAGATACAACTGTTCCCAGTGCCAGCAGAACAAGCAACCAAGGGAGACGTTTTTTCATGCTCTCTTTGAGTGGCTCTTTCAAATCTTCTTCTGCAGTCAGACCAGCGAACATCGCATAATCTTCACCCATCTCATCATCGACCAAATCTACAATGCTCTGGGATGTGATAACACCGAGAAGTTTATTATCGTTATCCAGGATCGGAATAGAATTTTCCGAATAATCTTTCAATTTTTCGATACAGTCATCGATCAGCTCGTGACCGTATACATATGGATATGATGTCACGATCAGATCCTCAAGACGTGTATCCTGTCTTGCCGTGATCAGATCCTTCAGATCCATCGCACCGTAGAAGGTGTGATCCGCTGTCACCATAAAAATTGTAGAAATATTGTCATTTTTTGCTGCCTGACTGACAAGTTCGGTCATCGCCTGCTTTACAGTAAGATTTTCTCTGATCTCAATGTAATTCGTGGTCATTCTTGAACCGATCTCTTCATCATCGAATGCAGCAATAACTGCCATATCCTTTCTGGCTTCATCATCCATCAGCTCTAGCAAAAGAGCTCTCTTTTCTTTTGGAATCATCCGCAGTACATCTACAACCGCATCTGTTTCCATTCTGGAAAGAATTGCTGCTGCTTTCCGCACATCCATCTCATCCAGATATTCAGCAGCCTGCTTTTCATCGATATACTCGAAGATATCCGCAAGCATGTCCAGATTCAGAATCCGGCACAATTTCCGCCGCTCTGCAACGGAGAGATCCGGGAATACATCTGCAAGGTCATTCTCATGGTAGTCTTCCAGTTTGTTTCTCATAATTCCCGGAGAGGCATTGCTTCTTACAATGCCCAGGATCTCAGCTCTGTAGTCCTGGTAGTCCTGATAATCCTGTGTATTTTCCATAACTTTCGCCCTCCTTATCCTTTTCCAGCACAAAAACATGCAGAATCAAAGTCTAAAATTCTCCACATTTCTGTCTTTCATCCAATATTCAATTATGAATGTCAATACGGGAAAACAGGATAAGAAATGCTATACGAACAAACAGAATGAACTGCTGCCATTTTCCCATCCTGCGTATATACTTCGCCCATGACTATCACAACTGTCCATTCTGTTCACCTGCCTTTTGTTTGAATTTGATTAAGAAGTTTTCAACTTCCTACGCTATTATAATACCTTAGTCTACAAAATTCAAACCTTTCTGTTTATAAAATTATTTTTTTATCAACTTTTTTCTTATTTTAACACTTACATCATTTTATGATTTTTCTGCCCTCTTCTTTTCCCACTCGTATTTTATTTATGCATCCGATCTCGCATAAGAATTCTTCATCTGATTGCTCAGTTCGTACAAAACCTTAGACAGTGTATCCGAAGTTTCCTTCTTCACCATCTTCGCAATCTCCCGGTTCGCTTCCCGTTTGATCTGCATACGCTTTGCTATATCACTTTCTTTCGTAAGATCGTCATCATACCGGTTTATGATCTGATGTGCCTTTGCCATCACATGTTCCTGGTAACGCTCAATATGGAAAATAGACTTTTTATAAGAAGCATCTGCCATCGCGGCGATCATTCTGCTTGACCAGTAGAAGTTCTCTGTTGAAACTTCCCCTGTCGTATTTGCAAAATATTCCGGTGTTTCATCAATATCTGCATAGAATGGAGCCATTACATTAAATGCATTTGATGCAAATGCCACCCATTCAATTGCACGGGAATCTTCCGGCTGATCCGGTCTCATCTGGATCAAAGACATAAAATCATTTCGATTGATACCAATGGAACGATAAGCACCATTCATTGATTTGTCCCCGTAAGCTCCATACGGATCATAAGGTGTTCCCTGATAATGTGAAGACAGAACATATTTTACATCTTCTACTGTAACCTTCTTTTCCGGAACCATACACCACGGAATATCATCGGATACTGGTGTATAATCTGCATCCGGTCCGTCCCAGCTGTATGAATTTGGATTCAGGTAACGTTCCATAAACCAGGCTCTCGGTGTATTGTATACATGATCCGAGTCATCATGACTTCCAAAAACATCTCTTGGATTTAAGGTTCCATCCATGGACGGGTTCAGATGATATTTCTCAATGAATTCCTTCATATCCGGAGAACACATATAATTTTTCTGCTCACCAAGTGCATCTTCCAGATCAAATTCATCCATTCCAAGCTGGTTCGGCATCACCACATAAACCTCATCCGGCACTTTTCTGGCAATCCAGTGATGTCCGCCGATTGTTTCCAGCCACCAGATCTCATTTACATCCTCGAATGCAATCCCATTCATCTCATAAGTACCGTATTTCTCGAGAATACTTCCAAGTCTCTGCACGCCTTCTCTTGCGCTGTGGATATAAGGAAGCACGATATATACAATGTCCTCTTCCCCGATTCCACCTGCAATTTCTTCCTGGTCGTCTGACTTCGGCTGATATGTAACCAGCGGATCCGCTCCAAGCACACGTGGATTGGATGTGATCGTTTCGGTTGCCGTCATTCCTACCTGCACTTCATTTACCCCGCTTGCCGCCCAGATTCCTTCCCCCTTGACTGCGTTCGGCATGGCGGTATAACGCATCGGATTCTCCGGTAATTCTATTTTCACATGCGAAATCACCGATTCATATACCTTCGGCTGATCTTCCGGATGAATCACCACAAATTTTTTCGGCATATAAGCGCCTGACGGTGAATCATCATTCCTTGCGATCATCGTAGAGCCGTCATACGATGCCTTTTTTCCAACCAGTATTGTTGTACAAGCCATTTTATTTTCCTCCTGTTATCTCCTGACAAAATTTTTTTCGTCTAATTGAAATTATAGAATCATTCCTTCTTTTTTTCAACCACCAGACAATTTGTTTGTATTTTAAATTTTTCGTGGACGAATTCGCAAAAACAAGGTAAAGTAATTTTATAAACTTTACACTTTACTTGAGAAGGACTTCCTTATGAATAATGACAAGGATAATGCAACTTTATATGCTGAGCTGAAAGCCGAACGTTTTATGACAGATCAGATTTCCCTGCTTCATGAAGCAGAGGATCTGGCTGACGGTATCAATTTTATGCTCAAATCGATCGGAGAATTTACAGACGCCGACCGTGCTTATGTATTTGAAACCAGTGAAAATCATACTTCTACCAATACTTATGAGTGGTGCGCCGCAGGAGTCACCCCGCAGATCTTACGGATCTTCATATTCTTGTTGTAGAGGATAATGAACTGAACCTTGAGATTGCTGTTTTCTCTCTGGAAGCCGCAGGACTTAATGTATCCACAGCCATCAACGGACTGGAAGCCGTCCAGCTTTTTGAAAAATCAAAGCCATATGAATACGACATCATTCTTATGGATATTATGATGCCGGTTATGAATGGTCTGGATGCCGCAAAGGCGATCCGCGGACTTTCCCGCCCTGATGCCCCAACGGTTCCAATCATTGCCCTCAGCGCCAATGCTTTTGCGGAAGATATCCAGAAGTCAAAGAATGCTGGAATCAATGAGCATCTCGCAAAGCCACTGGAAATGGATAAGGTGTTGAAAGTGATTGCATCATATTGCAAGTAGCAGAAAGAAACAGATACTCGCTATGTATTGCATATTTTTTCAGAGTTTCTGTTTTATAAAAAATCGGATTATCAGGCGATCTGTCATTTCCCCGATAATCCGATTTTTATTTTACTTACATCTCAAATGCTTTCTTTATACTGTCATAATGCAGAAACTTTCCTTCTGCCGCAAATGCCTTAATTTCATCTAATGTTGCAAACATATAACCATCTGTCTCTGCCTCCTGAAGATGGAGATCTTTTTCGTCAATATCCATCACAAAACGATACACATCTACGAAATAATTATCTCCTTCCCCCGGATTCTCTCTCTTGTAAGTGAAAAGATAACCTCCGTCTGCCCGGCTTACATCCAGTCCTGTTTCTTCTCTGACTTCTCTTAATACAGCATCGTAAGACGCTTCTCCCGCCTGCGCAGCACCGCCGGATACCTCCCACCAGCCCGGTGCCCAGGCTTTCGTCATTACCCTTTTAGTGATCAGAAATTCCCCGTCCGGTCTTGCTACAACACCAAGAACAGTAAGGTGATACTCCCCGTTCTTCAGACACCAGTCATTGCGCTTCATCGTTCTTCCTGTTGGTTTCTTATCTGCATCATAAATATCCCATAATTCCATTGTCTGCATCTCCTGTCCGTCTTGTCTGTAGTTTCTTATGTCATTATAATATGTCTTTTAAGACTTCACAATCCTTTGCAGACGAAAAAATCATTTTGCAAAATCTTATTTGCAATATTCATCAACAGCTTCTCTCCGCCATCCAGTTTCTTCTTGTCCCCCGCCTCTCTGTAAATCCTACAATATCTTTCAGCAGAATAATCAGTTCAAATCCGCTCCGGTACGGATAATCCCTTCCCCAGATGTGGACGATTCCCTGAAACGAGGCAAACTCTCTTCCCATCACCTTTAACCAGAAGATTGCTGCGTGCCCCGATTTTTTCATCTGTTCCATGTCCGGCACGTTCCCAGTCTCCAGATAACGTCTTCTTTTCTGGCATCGTCTGACCTGCGCTTTTCTCAGAAGCACACCATTCTGCTCGCAAGTTTCATCCAGATACAGCAAAAGCCCGTCAAATCCTGTGAAATTGATCTGTGCATCCTCTCTTTTGGCATCCTTCCAGTACAGAATATTTCCAGACGGAATCCTCCCTTTTTCCCAGTACATCCGGATAAAGAAAAGCTCCCCGATATGTCTGTTATCATCCAGCGACCGGTCTTCTGTTTTTTCAGCAAATACTGTCTGCATTTTTATCCCCCTCATTTATATTTATCCTCTTCTTTTTTCTTCCTTTTCCAGCACAAGATCACGCCTGCCACGAATACATTAAGACCGATTGCAGCATACCATCTCCGATACGTCTTCTCGCCTGTCCGGATCGGCTCCGCTCTCTCCGTCACCTCACAGCGTACGCCCCGCACCAGAAGCCGTTTGATATTGATACCGTAAGGCGTACATGTCAGTAATGTGCAGTAATCCTTCTCCTTATCCAGGGCAAGCAGTCCCGTTTCCTCCGGTTCTACAATATCGATCCGATCGATTTGATAGAAAATCGTCTGCCGGAGCACTGTAATTGTAAAATAGTCTCCCACCTTCAGCTTGTCCAGATCCGAGAAAAGTTTCGCCCCCGGCAGTCCTCTGTGGGAAGAAAGCACCGCATGTGTTCCCTTTCCGCCTATCGGGAAACTGCTTCCTTCCACATGTCCTGCGCCATTGCAGATTGCAAAATCACCCGTTCCATGGTAAATCGGAAGTTTCACCCGGATTTCCGGAATTTCCAGATATCCCATCACACCGTCAGATGTCATATTCAAAAGTGCTCCATAACTATCAGCATTTTTGTCATTCGGCACTGGGTTATTCTGTTCCAGAAGCATCACATTATACGCTCTTGTCTGTGCGATCATTTCCTCTTCCTTCCTGGCATCCAGCTTCTCCACTGACCTTTCATATCCATCTACCACCCTGCTTTGCCGACCGGCATTCCAGATCTTTCCGACTTTTGGATAGAGCATGACCGCGATTCCCACAAAAAGGATTCCTGTCCATATAAAAAAGAAAAGTCTTCCCCTTCGTTCCGGCTTATTCACTATCATACAATTCGTTTTCGTCTTTTTGTATTCAACAGGACAACTCCTGCAACAATTGCAATCAGTACTCCGCTGACTGTAAAGATCATTTCACCTGTTCCACCTGTCCCCGGAAGAAGTTTACCTGATTTATTTACAACAACTTTTACCTTTGCTGCAAAATCTTCATTTGTATAAGTTACCTTTGTCCCAGTCTCGCTTTCTGTAACATTTCCGTTTTCATCAAGATATGTGCTGGCGTCCGTTCTTGTCGCCCTGATCTTTTCGGCACTTACCAGAAATGACTCCGTCAGCTTGTTATATCCTTCTGGTGCTTTTGTTTCTGTAACTCTGTAATCACCCATCTTCAGACCTTTGATCACCACAGCTCCATCACTTCCGGCTTTCACCTTTCCGGTTCCGGTCTGTCCGCCTTTTACAGTATACACACCGCTTTCTTCTTCTGCCTGAACCGGGAACGGCACTTCAAATTCCACTCCGGTAAGTGCCTCTCCTTTTTCATTGACCTTCTGAATCACAACCGCATAGGTATCTGTTGTTGTAGAGTCCTCTATCGAGCTTTTTCCCGGTTCCTCTGTCGTATAATTCCATGAAAATCTGGCACTGTTCTTATTTCCTTCACCGTCGATCACTGCTTTATCGTTTAACACAGCCGCATAATCAATGGTAATTCTTGCCCCGGTATCATAAAGATTTTTCCAGCCATTTTCTCCTTCATCCGCTGCCCAAGGGATCGTAACCGGGAAAGTTGTATTTTCAAACTGTTCCAGCGGTTCTTCTTCAATCATCACAGATGTGATCTTTGCTGCATCAAATCCGGTCGGAAGAGTATCTTCAATGATGAATTCCTTGATCTGCTTGTCTGCAACATAATTCGAGGTGTTGATCTGTAAACGGAAATGAACCGTTTCACCAATACTGACATTATTTTCCTTTACCTGTTTACCATCGTCAAGTACAATACTTTTCCCTCCGGCATTCCCGTCATTCCCCGGAGTCCACTGCGGCTCCTTACTGTTTTTGTCCACGATCTGCGCGTCTTTTGCAACACTCGTTACCATGATCATACCGCCATCTTTTAAAGTGCTGGTGACATAATAGTAGCCGTATGGAAGACCGGTAAATTTTAATATAGAGCCATCGGATGTCACACTCGATATTTCTGTACTGTTCTTCTTAATCCATTCAATTGCACCTTCGGATAATTGTTCTTTTGACTCTGGTCGATAAGCTTCCTCTTTTGTAAATACATTCCCTGCTGAATCTTTCTCAAAATATGGATTATCAGCAAGATTCTTTTTGGTATACGCCACTGAAGTTCCATCAGCATTTACTTTCGCATCAAACACCTTGTAAACAGAATACACCACTCCTTTTGATGCATTCGCTATCGTCAGGCTTCCACTACCTCCTTTCACCACATCTTCCTGTGCAAATGCCGTCATCGACATCCCCACGATCGTTACTGCCATTACCAAAACGGATAACAGCCGTCTCAATTGTCTCATTCTTTTTCCTCTCTTTCTTTTTATTTTCGGATCCTTTCCTCATTTTACACATCCATACAATCGATTTCCGTTTCTTTTCCGTCCAAAAACCGTTTCTTTTTCATCCTTTTTTCGTTTCTTTTACAAAATCTTTTGAACCATTCATTTTTTATTCCTTTTACAGCAGACATTCACAATCAAAAAACTGTACAAAGAATGTGTAGTCCAATAAAATCTCTTCAAAAAAATCGGGAGGCTGTCTGATAACAGTCTCCCGATTTTTGCTATATTTCCCATTATTCTTTTTGATTCAACAACGTTCCCAAAGTGTTTTCCGCCCAGCTGTAATTCGTCATATACACTCCTTTGAACAGCTTTTTATGTTTTTCTTCATCCTCCAGGTAGTCATACAGATCACACTCCACATGCTCTGTGCGGATACGGCTCTCCTGATTTACCCGGTGCAGGACTCTTTCGATTCCGTATGCATTTAACGTTCTCCGAAGTTCTTTTACCACTTTGCGGAATTTATCTTTTATTCTTTTTTCTGTACATTCATCCTCCCATAAATAACTGATCGCATCCCCCGTCGTCACAAATCCTCCTCTTCTGTCAACCAGAAGTGCCAACAGTTCTTTGGCTTTCTTACATGAAAAAGGAATCGTTTCCCCATCCACAAAAATATCAAAATAACCGAATGTGCGGATTACAATCCTTTTCCCTTCCATCTTTGTCAACTCACTGTACATTCTCTTTTCCCCCTTCATTTAATGAGAATCTTTATCATCATACACTATCCAAATGAGCAGACTCAACATTCCATGCCAAAACATTACTTTCGTAACTTTTTCACACTATTCGACATTCCACTTTAACACTCTCTTCTTCTGAAATCTTTCATCTCTTTTCCATCTAACGCTGCATATTCCAGAACATCATCTGTGTTATATACAAGCTTTAATGAGAAAAACGGCTGCTCATTTTCGAGGAGTTCAAAAAAGATCCGATCCCCTTCCCACAATTCCAGTTCTCCGATCTTAGACTTTTCTACCCATTCCAGTTCTCCTTCATCACACGCAATCGGCGTTCCTGTAAAACCATCTGCCGTATAAAGCGACATATATTCTACTACATCTTCGCCATATACAAAGGTTACAATCCCACGATATCTCCAGGATGTCAGCGTGTATCCCGTCTCTTCCCATACCTCACGAAGAAGACATTCCTCCGGGCTTTCCCCTTTTTCAAAATGACCGCCTACTCCGATCCACTTGTCTTTATTGATATCATTTTCTTTGACAGTCCGGTGAAGCATCAGATATTTTCCATCCTGTTCAATATAACAAAGTGTGCTTAATTTTACCATTTTACGTTCCCTTTCATACACAAAATATTTTACGAAAATTATAATCTATCTTCTGGTATTTCTCAACTGTCATGACCTGGTTACTGTTCACTCCCGTGTCAATCACTACGCTGATTGGCACGGAGGATGCACGTTTTATCTTGAATGGCATCTCGCCCATCGCCAAAGGCGATTTAAAATGGCGAGATGCGTTGCTGGTCACAGGTACTTTGAACAGTAACATGACCTGTCTTTTTCCACCATTCCTCCTTCTCTTTAATTGCAAATATTGTCCGCAAATAGTATAATGATGTTTAAGGATTGCGGGAATTGCGTAGCAATGGAGCAATCCGGTTACATCAGTAAGTGGCAAAATTCACTTTTGACACTCACATCGTATAATATCTTCAAATAGACCAAAATTGTAGATAAGGAGTCTCTGTTTTGACAAAAGAAAACTATAAAATAAGCAAAATCCAGATCGGATTTTACTATCTTCTGATGTTCCTGATACTCATCTGGTTTCTGGTAATACAATTCACAGGAATTAACAATCACAATGCCAAAATCCAATCCAGCGACATCACATATCGTGGTACTTTTACCTGGATTCACTCCGATGGAAGCAAAGAACAGATTGCCGTCCCCGGACATTACAAAGTTCCTGCAAAAGAGACTATGGTCATTACCACAACACTTCCTGAAAATTATACGCAAAGTTCACTTGCTATACGTTCCTCTCTGCAGGATATCCGTTTCTATATTGACGGAGTGCTTCGCACTGAATACTCAACCAAAGACCATCGACTGACTGGGAAAAATTCTGCCAGCTGTTATGTTTTCTGTCCTACTTCAGCAGCAGATGCAGAAAAAGAACTCCGTATTGAGCTGACTACCAATACCTCTAACTATTCCGGTGTAGTCAATGAGATCTATTTCGGAGACAAGAGTGATATCTGGGAATATATTTTTGAATCTTACGGGCTTGAGACTATTATTGCTTTCTTTATCTTGTTCGCCGGTATCATTACCATCCTTTTCAGTATCGCACTCGGAATTGTCTATGACAGAAAATTCGATATGGAATATCTTGGATGGTGCATGACCATGGGAGCTACATGGATGCTCGGCGAATCCAAGCTCAGACAGCTTATAGTTCCGAATCCATCTGCACTGGGGACTTTATGCTTTGTGATGATCATGCTCGTTCCGATCCCGGTACTTTTTTATGCAGATCTCATTCAGCAGGGGCGTTATAAAAAGCCTTACTTTTACCTCGGCTGTGCGGCATTTGGTAACTTTTTGATCTGTCTGGTTCTTCATCTGACTGGCACTGCTGATTTTATTGAAACTCTGCCGGGCGCCCACGTGATTCTTGCAGTCACCTTCTTTCTGGTTTTCCTGACTTTCTGTCTGGATATGCGAAAGAAAGAATACCGGAAAAACAAATTGGTGCTGATTGGCCTGATCATTGCAATGCTTGCCATCGCCATCGAATCCATTTCTACATATTTTGTAGTTTTGATTTCCGGTCTTTTTATTGGTGTCAGCATGTTGATCCTTCTTTTCATTAACATTATCCGTACAATAAAGAATGTGCATACCATTGAAATGCATCGTCAAAAAGAGGAGCTTTTGAAACGTAAACGGCAGATGGAAAAAATTTCCTTACAGATGATGCAGACTCTCTCTACAACCATCGAGGCCAAGGACGAATACACCAGAGGGCACTCCCATCGTGTTGCGGAATACTCTGCACTGATTGCGCAGGAAATGGGTTGGAATCGCTCTGAAATCGTCAATCTCCGACATGCAGCTCATCTGCATGATATCGGAAAAGTCGGCATCCCTGATATTATTTTAAACAAGCCATCCAAACTGACAAACGAAGAGTACGCTGTTATTAAGGAACATACGGTTATTGGTGCTGAGATTTTGAAAAATGTTTCGATCATCAATCATGTAACCGAAGTTGCCCGATCTCATCATGAGCGTTATGATGGCCATGGTTATCCGGACGGTCTAAAAGGTGAAGAAATTCCGATCCATGCGCGAATCGTTGCTGTTGCTGACAGCTATGACGCAATGAATTCCCGCCGTATTTACCGTAATTCTCTTCCAAAAGAAACAATTTATGAAGAAATACGCAAAAACAGAGGAACTCAGTTCGATCCGGAAATCGCAGATATTTTTCTCAGACTGATGGATGAGAATCGTCTGACGATCACAGATACTTATCTGGAAATTGATGACGAGCCAGCTCTTCCTGGCATGGAATTTGAAATCAGCAACTTCATTTCCAATGTTATGAATACGATGAAGAGCCAGGAGGAAGTAGAAAATTTTGATCTTCTTACCGGACTCCCTATGCGAAATACCGGTCAGAAAATGATCGCACAGCTGATGCAGGAACACAATGGCTGTCTGATCTTTATGGATATGGATAATCTGAAAAAGATAAATGATATCTACGGTCATAAAGCCGGCGACCGTGCACTGAAAGCACTTGGAGCTCTCCTCTCCGAGCATATCGGAAATTCGGTTGGCTGCAGGTTTGGTGGCGATGAATTCCTTCTTTTTGTACCGGATGCCGGTAAAAATGAAATATCCGAGCTTATGGAAACTCTGTTTTCCCGCTTTGATTCTGAGAAGAAAAAAGATTTTGAGATCCGTGTTGCATCCATTTCTGCCGGACTTTGCATGTGTACCAAGGGAGATTCCTTTGACGAATGTTCTTCCAAAGCAGATAAAGCACTCTATTATGTCAAGCAAAACGGAAAACACAACTTCTTTTTCTATCAACAGATGGGCAATACCGTATTCCCGGTTTCCAGCGTAGCAAAAGATCTTTCCCTTGTGGCAAAAGTACTTCGCAACAGCGGAAACTATTCCGGAGCACTTAATCTTAATTACCGTGAATTTTCTAAGATTTATGAGTACATCAACCAACTTGGAGAACGACATAAATACCATTGTTTCCTGGTCATGGTCACAATGGAAACCGCTCCGGATTCTATGATGTATATTGAAAATATTGAACAGGCACTGGAATACATGGAGGAAGCGATCCGTCACAAGATCCGTAGGATTGACGTGTGTACACGGTATAGTGCCCTGCAGTACCTGATCATTTTATTTGAATCAGATGAAAGTCAGATTCCAAAAGTTATGGACCGTATTTTCATTCAGTATTATAAACTGTACGATAAACGGGATTTCATTCCGAAGTATGAATATCTTCCGATGAATGAACACTCGGAGGGAACAAATCCTCAAAACACTTCAGATCACCTTAACCAAGATATCCATCCAGTATAGAAATTTTACTACCTGAGACAAGAGATCCCTGTACCCTTTCCGGCACAGGGATCTCTTTAATCTCTTTCAGTTCCATTCCAAGCTCTTTCATATACTGAATCATGTCCAGACAGGCATTCTGCTTGATGTCATAATAGCGGTAGTGCGTCTGTTCATCCACATAGCACGGCTTCTGAAGCCCCAGTGAATCAATATCACCTTTTAGCTATTGTCCTTAGAAGCACTCCAGAAATATTTCCAGAATCTCCTCATGTGTCATCTTCTTATAACTTCCATCCACCAGATAACAAGAATCCGCAATTTCTTTCAGATCCTCTTTTTTCTCCACGCCTACTTCCCGAAGTGTTGTCGGAAGTCCGATCTCTCTGATAAAATCAGCCAATGCCTCTACGCCAGCTTCAGCCATCTCTTCATCGGTACGTCCATTTCTCGGAATTTTCCATACATTTTCCGCAAATCGGGTAAATTTCTTTGCGCCTGCCTGACAGATATGCCGATAATAAACCGGATGCAGCACAGCAAGTCCACATCCATGACTGCAGTTGGTATAAGCACTGATCTGATGCTCCATCTGATGGCATTCAAAATCACATTTTTTGCCAAGCTTGATGATCCGGTTCTCCGCCATGGTAGACAGCCACATCAGATTACTTCTTGCTGTATAATCCTCCGGATTTACCAATGCCGCACGAAGACTTGTTATCACGCCGCGCATCAGAGCTTCCGAAATATCATCTGATACGTTATCCTCATCCGGCTCACTGAAATAAGTCTCCATAACGTGAGACAGGATATCAAAGCTTCCTGCCACCATCTGTTTTGTCGGAACAGTATAAGTGTAAGTCGGATCCATTAATGCAAATTCCGGATTGCATTTCGGATAATCCCGGTCTGTCTTGATCATGACCTCTTCATTGGTAATAACTGCTCCCCCGTTGCACTCGCTGCCTGTTCCGGACGCTGTTACGATCACGCCAAGTGGCATCGGTTCAAAATCCACAACACCCTTCTTCGCCAAGTACTCATCCCACACATCTTTCTCGCTGACCGCTGCCATGGAAATTGCCTTGCTACAGTCCATAACCGAACCGCCGCCGACTGCAAGGATCCAGTCCACCTGTTTTTCCTTTACCAGCTTTGTGCCTTCAAGCACCTTCTTATAAGTCGGATTTTCCATGATCCCCGGAAATTCAATGATCGTTTTCCCGGCTTTTTCAAGTGCCGCTATGACTTCCTCATAAACTCCATTTTTCTTGATCGAGCCGCCGCCATAGGCAAGCAGAACCTTATCCCCATGCACCGCAGCGATTTTCGGCAAATACTCGCCGACACATCCTTTCCCGAAATATACTTTCGTTTTATTTTCAAAAATAAAGTTATTCATCCTTTTTCTCCTTTATGCAATTTGAGCAAAATATGTTTCGGCAGATTTTCTTTTTTCAATGATTCATTCCGAAACATCCCTCTTTTGTCACAGATACTTATATTATAGTCCCTGAAAAAATTTATCGTCAATATCTTTCCGGTTCGCACACATTCCAAAATGGAACCCGCAATTTTCCCGACTGACTTCTTTACATGGTTTTCCATACCATCATGTAGTTTATACAGGTTTCTCTCCCGCAATTTTTAATCAATTACAAAAAAGAATGCAAAATAAACAGATATATGGTATGATAAAAAGCAAAAAACAGAAAGTACAGGAGGGTTAACATATGTATATTACTTGTCTGGATGTCGAAGGAGTACTTGTACCGGAAATCTGGGTTGCATTTGCAGAAGCAAGTGGAATTCCGGAACTGAAAAGAACCACAAGAGATGAACCTGATTATAACAAACTGATGCGTTGGAGACTGGATACTTTAAAAGCGCATGGTCTCGGGATCAAAGAAATTCAGGAAACAATTTCCAAGATTGATCCGCTTCCGGGCGCAAAAGACTTCCTGGATGAGCTACGTTCCTTCACCCAGGTAATCCTTCTTAGTGATACCTTCACCGAATTTGCAATGCCGCTCATGGAAAAGCTTGGTCATCCGACGCTTTTTTGCAACAGTCTGGAAATTGCAGAAAACGGCGAGATCACAGACTTCAAGATGCGTGTGGAAAATTCCAAACTAACAACCGTAAAGGCACTGCAATCCATCGGATTTGAAACGATTGCAAGTGGGGATTCTTACAACGATCTGGGTATGATCCAGGCAAGTAAGGCAGGATTTTTATTCCGTTCAACCGACAAGATCAAAGCGGATTATCCGCAGATCCCGGCATATGAAACCTATGAAGAGCTGCTCGGCGCAATTAAAAATGCAATGAAATAAAAGATAATTGCATATTGCATGGCGATATGCGTAAAAAACCTTACCGGTTTTCAGTTTTTACGTCTGAAAATTGGTAAGGTTTCTCTTTTTTATGCAATATAAAATAATGTCCGGTGATTACAAACACAGCCTCTACACACTGCACTTCTCATATGCAAACAATGCAGCTCCAAGCGCACCACAAAGCTGTGCCTCGTCGCAAATATACAATTTCGCATCCAGCTTTTCTTCCAGTGCTTGGATGATTCCAGGATTCTTTGCCACTCCGCCTGTCATCATATATTCTCCCGGATTCTTTTTCCCAAGACGTGCCGCCAGTGCTCCTACTTTCGAAGCAACCGACACATTCAGACCATGGATGATATCTGCCACATCTTTATTCTGAGCCACAAGTGATACCACCTCTGACTCAGCGAACACCGTACACATACTGGAAATCACAATATTTTCCTTCCATTCCAATCCTTTTGTACTCATCTCTTCAAGAGAAAGTCCCAAAGTCCGTGCCATCATTTCCAGAAACCTTCCGGTTCCTGCCGCACATTTGTCATTCATCAGGAAATTCTTTACTGCGCCATTTTCATCGATGCTGATTGCCTTGATATCCTGTCCGCCGATATCGATCACCGTCCGCACATTCGGGTTCAGGTAATGCGCACCTTTGGCATGACAGGTGATCTCTGTAATACTGTCATCCCCGCTTTCAATATAAGCACGTCCATATCCCGTCGTGACAATTCTAACGATTTCTTCTTTCTTAATTCCTGCCTTCTCTACGGCAAGATCCAGGCTTTTCTCCGCACTCATCATCGCTCCGCCGCCTGTCGGAATGATCATCGTAGATTTAATTTTTCCGTCCTGATCCAGAATCACAACGTCTGTACTTGTAGAGCCACTGTCGATCCCTGCTACATAATATATTCCTGACTCCATCTTTTTTCTTGCCTCCTCACTGATTCCTTTTCCCGGATCCATGTCTTCCGATCCTTCAATCGTCTCTGCAAATGCCTGGATTCTCGTCAGTAACTGTCCAGCGCTCTGACTTGTAAAATCCGTCTCGATTTTCAGAATCGGTACTTTAATATTCTTTTTAATGCTCGCATATTCAAATCCATAATAATCACAGAATTTGATCGTATGATAAATAATTCCCTTCAAGTTTGGATCCAGATACAGCTGATTTCTCCGAGTGTTGTTATTCATTCGGAAACATGGGATCTGGCAAAGCAGGGCATCCGCATAAGCCAGAAACATTTTTTCTTCATCCATCTGTCTCATCTGCTCCGGAACAACTGCAAGCTGTCTTCCGCCGGTGCAGGTAAGATTGTCCACGTCCATCTGAATATTATCCCGGATCATTTTTTCAAGAATACCCGTTACACGCACACCCATCAGACCAATGTATGGCTTCATTTCTGTCTCATTTTCTGTAAATGAATTTAAAAATGCTTCCTTATCAAATGTTTTTCCGGAAAATTTTTCGTATGCTTTTTTCAGACGCATGATTGCCTGTGCATACTTTACCTTCTCACATTCATTATCTTCATGCGGAAGATCCAGCATATATAAAAATTTGCATTTTCCGGTGCTCTCTACAATATCATAAACTCTCCGGGCAGAATCACAGCAGTTCACAAGTACAAGCTGCTTGACCTTTCCTTCCAGAACTGCCTGAATCACAGATTTCCCAAAGCCGCACAGATTTGCGTGTGCGATCTGATCCGACATTTCAAAGTTCTCCGGCATTTCCTCCAGTACGGCACACTCTTCTCCAAATGCATTCAATAACTCTACCGGCGTATATTTACAGACATAATGTATCATCTGACCCAGCCCCCTTTCCGTGATTTGCGGCATATTTTTCTGCTTTATTTACCTTCAGCATCTCCATATAAGCCTGAAGTCTTGTAGAAATCTGTCCATCACTGCTGTTTGCCGGATTACATCCATCTCCATCAAGGATCATGGTCGGGATTCCTGCTTCCTCAAGCGATCCTTTGATCAGACTGGAAGCTCCGATCGTACCTTTGCATCCCCAATGTGTAAAAAGGATTCCTCCATCCACATTTGTCTGCGCCGCAAGCTCTTTTGCCTTCTGGATTCTCTGCCTGACGCTTCCATTGTAAATGCAGTTCACCATCTTTTCTGCCATGGACTCATACGGATCTTCATAATGTGTCTTCTGAAATCCGTCTGCCACAAAGTCACAGGCACTGATATGAATCTGGTCACTGTAATTGAAAATATCCTTTACCGGTTCCTGCAAAAATGGCATCATATGCATCCAGAGAATATGCAGACCTTCGCTCTTCGGTGCCTTTTTCACATCTTCCAGAAGCAATTTCGTGTACTTGACTGCCTCCTGCGAACCCGCCATGAGGTGGCACATGAAAATCGCGTACAGCTCATTGGTCAGGCTCGTGACCGGATCATGTTCTTTGCGCAGTGCCAGCTGTTCATGATAATATGCGGCTGCCTGGTTGCTGTTATTGACCGCCTGCCGTACTGCCTCTTCGGAAATTTTCTTTCCAGTAACATCTTCTAAAAATGCTTTCAACTCCCGGAGCTGATCTGCCACATATTTTACAGAATCTTCGTTCTTGTCATATGGTACATCTATAAAAAATCCCGGAAGCATATTTTTCTGCTTCAGATACGGGAAGGTCATCATATTGCTGTCACATGCCAGATTTGTGTAGATCATACATTTTGGCTTTGGCACAAGTCCGGATAGTGCCGCTCCAAGGAAAACTCTGTGATAGGAGCACATCGTTTCCGGAAATCCCTCTTCTTCTGTTTTTCTCAAAAATGTCTGCTCACATCTTGTTCCCGCGATAAAGCAGGACATTGCTTCTACCGAATACGGAGTCAGCCCTGCCGCCGTCAAAAGCTCTCCCGGAACAAAGATGCTGACCATCGCTGAATTTTCAGGCTTTGAAAGTGCCTGGATGATATTTTTCATAACAATTCTTGCTACATACTGTCCCGATTTTGGCAGCTTTTTATCTGAAAAAAAGAGCAGTCGTTTCTCCTGAAGTCGGTATCCTGTAAGAAGAAGCCTGCGCGCCTTCCCGGGATCCTCCAGAGACATACTGCTCACTGCGTTACCAAATTTTTGTATAATGTCCATTATAGAATTCCTCTCTGTTTTGCCTTTACTTGCTGTCTGATATATTATAGCAGTTGTGTCGGGAAAGTAAAGAGGAATCTATTGACTTCAACGGAACGTAATACTATCTACTGGTTTTCATTTTCCATTCTTTTCCCACCAAAAAAGCTTCCTGCCACAAACCAAGTAGCAGGAAGTTTCTTTTTCACACCCGTCTGCCTTAAGAGACTGCATGGTTTCCATTAACTATGCAGTCAGCGGAAGTGAAGCATTTACTGCGTGAGATACATTCAGCGCATTATTCAGATCTTTGATATGAAACTCAATACGAAACCCTGATTTGAAGTTGTATTCCATTTTAATCTTTCAATCTGCTTAACAGCATTTGATAATGCCGCTGTCCGATATGTCGGCCTGCACGCTGTAACCCATCAATACATTCTCTTACTTCATCAGCTGTCAATTCCTTTTCTTCATAAGCAGCCATAAGTATTCCAATTGTTCCCATTATACTAAGTCCCATTTGAGCAGATACATTTCTCCCCCTTGCCTCATCCATCAACAAGATATCTGCTTTCAATTCGTCTGTCAAAACAATTGCCTCACTCTCGCCTTGATCAAGTCCAGTTGCTCTTTTTAAGATATTAACGGATTCTGGAACATTTACTCGCTTCACAAAAATGAATTCCTTTTGACAAATTTGATCTGCTTCCACTTGAAAACGCTTATCACTTGTCAATTCATCAAATACTGCCTGTGGAATCAATACTTCTCCAAATAATTCTTTCAGCAAATCCACACGCTTGATTTTAAGAAGCGATAATGAATAAGTTAAATGGCTTAGACTTTCAACTCACCTCCTCACAAGGAGGATGACTATATTTGCCCTAACTTGCATTCCCATTTTTTATCTTTCAACTCACATCCTCACAAGGAGGATGACTCGAATTCTCTTGCCCACTCAGCAATATCATTAATCTTTCAACTCACATCCTCACAAGGAGGATGACTGGATATGCAGGAGAATTTGGAATAGCAATAGATCTTTCAACTCACATCCTCACAAGGAGGATGACATCGAATTTGTATGCGATCGACTGAGAACAATACCTTTCAACTCACATCCTCACAAGGAGGATGACCAAAGTACCCTTTGACTCCCTCTTCCATCGAATCCTTTCAACTCACATCCTCACAAGGAGGATGACGCTATCAGGGTATGCCGGCAACCTCGATCTGGATCTTTCAACTCACATCCTCACAAGGAGGATGACAAAGGACGTACACGATGAATATGGTAATTTTTACCTTTCAACTCACATCCTCACAAGGAGGATGACGCTTTTTGTTCTAAATCCATTCTTACTCAGAGCCTTTCAACTCACATCCTCACAAGGAGGATGACTAAGTACTCTCCTTTATCGTCTTTAACTCCATATCTTTCAACTCACATCCTCACAAGGAGGATGACTTTCCGCTTTTCAGCTTTACAACCTTTCCATAAGCCTTTCAACTCACATCCTCACAAGGAGGATGACAGCAATTCTAAACAAAATATATGTTATTCAGAATCGCACAATTTATAACTTCTATACAAAAATGTTTTTATCATTCACATTTCAACCTAATATTTCTGTATAATTAGTAACTATTTGAAGTGCGAATGTCCCAAAGAATTTCTGTATACTTCTCTTTCGCACTACAGAATCAATGTATCTGTAACATCAAATCCTGATTTTGCTCCTATATGTTCCACCTTATTTTTGTACTTTTCTCCTAAATAATAAAACCGCAAGCTGTCTACATCTTTATCAATAATATTTTCCAAAATATCTTTTACTTGTCTACATTTTGTTGCATCCATCTGACATTCAAATACAGAATTCTGCACTCTCTGGCCATAATTGGTGCACTCTTTTGCAACTTTTCTCAAACGCTTCCTTCCCGATGCCGTCTGGGTATTAACATCATATGTAATTAAAACCAACATCTCTACACCTACTTCCAGAAAAATGGTGGATACTCATCCAAATCACCTCTCAAATATCTTGCAAGTAACATGCTCTGAACATATGGAACCATTCCCCATTCTATCTTTTCGTCTAAAAATGGATGTTTAATCATTTCTTGTTTTTTATTCTGCCAGGCTGATAAAAATACTTTTCTTCCTTCATCGGTCATAATCACTGCATTGTTTTCTTTTTTTATAAAATGCTTTTCTTTTATAATCTTTTTATTGATCAAAGTCAATACAAATCTGTCAACCATGATACTCCTAAATTCTTCCATAATATCCAATGCTAAAGACATACGTCCCGGGCGGTCTGTATGGAAAAAACCTACATATGGATCTAACCCTACTGCTTCCAGTGCGGCTCCGCACATTCCCGCCAACATAGCATATCCAAATGATAACATTGCATTTACATTATCTAGTGGTGGTCTTTTATTTCTCTCATAAAAATAAAAGTCATTCTTTTGTTGTAAGATAAGTTCATCAAACACAGAAAAATATACAGATGCTGCTTCTCCTTCCATTCCAAGTAGTTTTGCTGCGTTTTCACATTCTCTGATTTTCCCCATGCTTTGTGCAAGAAATACAGTTCTTTTCTTTATTTTTTCTACGTCTAAACGCAAAGAATAATCTCTTACCGCTCTTTCTAGAACCCACCTCGAATTATACACCTTTCCTAAAATAAAATTTCTTGCTATATGTATGCTCTTTTCCCGATTATCGCTCACTCTATACTGCTCTTTTCTTAATGTAACATTACCTTTCACTTCACCCGTAACCCTGGCAAGAAATCTTCCATTGCCCGACATAAACGATAAATCTATATTACGTTGAGCACATGCTCCCATAAGCGCCGGACTTGCCCCTGTATATCCAAATGTAATAATAGCCTGTAAATTGTGTAAAGGGACTCTTCCTATCTCTTTCTGTTCCTCCAAAACAACTACATTTTCCCCATCCAAAGACAAATATTTATTTCCCGTTGTCACATATAATGTATTTAAAAGCCTTTTCATACTTTTTCCTCTTCTGAAATGATTCGATCAATATATCCGGAAACTGATTTTTTCTTATTTAAAACCGGTAGGCAAATATCTTTTAATGAACACGCATTACATTTCTTACTTATTTTTACTTTAGGAGTATAACGCTGTTCATAATATCTATGCATTTCCGCAAACATCTTCCTTACTTTTTCTCGTATTTCATCTGTAAATTCTATTTTCATACGATGTCTGATTTCTCCATAATAAATAAAACCATATGGTATCGTACAACATAACATTTCTTCAAGGCATATTGCCTGTGCTGCCACCTGAAGAATATCAGAATCATCTGTTTTGGGATTGCCTCTTTTGTATTCTATCGGGATCACATTATAAAAACCTTCTTTTCCAGATAGCTTTATTCCATCTTGTACCTTATGAAATTCTACAACATCACATTCGCCACTCACACCCATTTCCCGGGAGTGAATCGGCATTGCTCTCACAATTAATGTGTCTCCTCTTTTTTCCTTAATCCCTGCATCATGAGCATTTTCATGAAGAATTCTTCCTTCTACAGTTCTAACATTCTCCTTCCACTGCATTTCGATATACGCAAGCGCCCATTGCCTTCTACAAAATTCAAAATGCTGAATTCCGGATAATTGAAGAAATTCCTCCTCTTTATACAAATTAATATTCCTCCACCTCGGGTTCTATACATCCTTCTACATTCCATGTAATTTCATAGTCCTCAAATTTTCTCGGATGATCTATTTTTTCTTTAATCTCAAATCCTCTCTGAATTTTTCCACTTGAAATTGCAGGTGTTTTCTCATCATGCTGCCACCAGTACATTTTACATACTTCCATACTTCCTTCTGGTCTTGCTGATGATGCATCATTCTCAAATAATGTCTTCAATGCCTCTTTTAAAACTTCTGCATCTTCCTGACTAAAACCAGTTTTTTCAGCAAGCTGTACATTTACACTTCCCATTACTTTGTATACGGCAAACCCAACTCTGTGTTTTGTTCCCATTGTATCAGAAGCTTTACTCTTTTTTCCAGGTTCACTATTCACGCTCTTAGTAATCTGCATACTGATAACATCAATTGGTGATAAGCTTACTGCCTGGTGGATTGAAACCGGACCTCTCACACCAAATGATACTGAAGTTCCTTTGAATGCGAACACCTGACCAAATGCTCTTACATCCAGCCATTCTCTACAAGCAATCGCAGCACATGCATCACGATTTGCTTTTTTCTTATTTTCCATTTCTTTTTTTAATTCTTCACAACTGTCTGCACGATCTTTTAAACTTGTGTAAGAATCATCTGTCCTGTCATCTGACTGAACAAATATTTTTTGACCAAGATCCTGAAAACGATTTCTTATTTTTCTTTTTATACATACATCGGAAATTTCTCCATATCCATCCATATTAATGCGCGGACGGTTCCCATTCAGTGGATCTCCATTTGGATTTGCATTGTTCGCACTGATAAATAATGTAAAGTCAATTTTTCCTTTTAATTCACTCATTGTTTATTCCTCCTCTTTTTTATCTTCATTATTTTCTTTTCTCAGTTTCAAATCATAAGCCTGACTATGAAAACCAAGCAGATATAATCCATCCAATTTACCATTATCACTGAAACTTTTTTTATCAAAAAGATCATAAATTTCATGTAACAGATTCTCATAAAATTTTCGTGTTGCAATTCCAAGCTTATTCTCATACGGCTGAATATTTTCTTCAATTACCTTCCATGTCTCATAAGGTCTTTGAGAAAAAGCACTCATATATCTTTTTGCATTTGTAACTCTTCCGTTGTCTTTCTCATCATATGTCAAGTATTCTATCCGATCTGCCACTGCCAATAATCGACCATACAAATAATTTCTATCCTTTTCATTCTTATCTAATGCCACATTCCATTCCTCCTGTTTCTTTCTGTCTTTTCTATCTTTTTTAACTAACGAACACGCTAATGTTAAAACTCTTTCCCAGTTTTTTCGTTCTTTATATGCTAAAGGATTAGAGGCCTTTACTACAGCAAGATTCACATAATCATACGGAATTTTGCTTCCATTCCATATACATGGAAGTAATCTTTTTGCTACCTCTGCATAAAGTTTCTTCCCATTTGCATCTACAATTGATAGACTGCCTTTATTTTCTATGCCAAATAAAATATCTGCAATATCTTTGACTCCAACCATTCCTATAAACGGGATTCTTCTTTTGTCTTTCCATTTCTCATGAATCCATTCACAGTCTTCATGCCATTTTTTTATATTTTCCAGATACCGAGCAGAATCTAATTCCATATTCTCAATCAGTGCAAGCCTTCCTGGTGTTGCAGCATCAAAAGCCAGCAAAATCATATTTGAAGTATTTTCTACCTTTTTCCCGTACCCTCTTAATGCCTTATAAAATTTATCAGCCGTGATTGGATTCCCATCTGAAGCACTGTCTTGTGGAGACCAATCGTCTTCCCACTCACTTTCATATTCTGTTACAATTGCATCCGTATCCTCATTCCATTTTGGCATACTCAATTGATTGGACTCCCAGGTCACAATAGTCATCGTATCAAAAAATACACCTTGTTTTCGAATAATCCATTTCAAAGCATTGTGAGCTTTTTGCGATGTCTCACTTCCTACTGCAAACGCTTCTTCTCTATTCACAAACCGACCTCTGTAAGTAAAGTTCTGACTATCATTTGCCGAAATCAGTTTTGCACCATCACCTTCATTTCGAATTTTCTTTGAATGCAGATAAGAAATAGGCTCTATATTCCCCGTCAGATAACATAGCCCTTTTTCTTTTCCCTGTGATCTGACATATTCTATATAACATTCCTGTAATGTTCTGTCTTTCCAACATTCATCCGAATTTTCCTGATGCAGATCTATTTTTGTCGGACGTACAATAAATCTAACAAAAGCTTTCGTTTGCACAATTCCCTGAATATTTTCTTTATCATCAATTTGACTATCTTCATTTAGTTTTATAATTTTCCGAGATACTAAGTCTTTGACTAAAGTTTCCTTTTTTAAGTAAGAGTAAATAGCTTTAACCTTTGAATGGCTATAATTGGATTCCACCCATTTTCTGAGTTGTGAAATATACAATTCATAACATGTGCCATCATCCTCATAATAGTCCTCGTAGTCGCCTGCAAGATATCTTAAATTATCACATAATGGATGTGGCTCTTTCCCCGCTGTACGGCTGCCCGATTTTTCTGTGACAGGAATAATTGTCAATTTATCACTTTGATCTACCTGTTCTGCACGTACAAAATCCCCATTTTCATCGATTGTTATCGTTATCTGTGCTATAACTGTCGTATGGAATGGCGGAAGAAGCACATAGGGAATCTCTCTTCTATATTCAATAACACCTATCTTATCACTATTTTTCTCATATAAGTCGATAAGTTCATTTATCCAGCTCAATCTTTCATCTCCTCATCCGTAAATTCTGCTAATCCAATGAAGTTCTTCTCTTCTTTTCCAAATACTTTTCCTTTCATTGGTCGGATATGTCTTTTTTCCGTACAATTCTCCGGTCTGGTAAATTCAATAATTCCTCCTTTTTTCATTACTGGTCTCCAAAACCGTACCGTCATTTGATCTCTATCTTCCTCTAGTACTGCTTCTTCTGCATAAGTAATCCCATGATACATGAATCCATAACCTAACTCTCCTGTCATCGTATCATAATAACTATCGCCTTCGCCAAAGACACACGGTTCTACAAATGCCTGACATTCTCTGGTTCCCAAGAAAATATCTCTGCGTCCGCCCCTTTGTACCATTCGTTTAGCAATATTATGATGCTTATTCTCATTTTGACTATCTGCCCTCAATCTTGGATGATTATAATTGGGTTCAAAATGAACTCGTACCTGATATTTTACATTCTTTAAATATGTATAATATGCAAGTTCATTTCCACCATTATATGCAATCGGACGAATTCCCTTTGTTTCCGTTTGAATCGGATTCATTATTCTTACAGCATCTACAATCCATATTATCGATGGCTTCCAATAAATACTTTCTGTAATTCCCTTTAAGGCTTCATAAGTCGGAATATGATAACTTGTCTTTTCTCCACCCACACGCATAACCGGATCTGAAAATAACGCATAAGCTCCATATACTTCAAACTCAATTGTATTTCTGTATTTTTTCAAATTTCCACCTCCACTACATACTGAAAAAATCCATTTTGGGTTCATCTATTACTCCAACATCTCTGTCATAATATCCATCACATAATATAAATAATTCACCATTATAACTTTTATATACAGCATTACCAAGCTGCTCTTTCCTTTTTTCTGATATACCAACCGTATATCTCTGTAACTTTCTTAAAATTCGTCTTTGTTCATCTAGATTAAGATAATTTTGTGACACTTCATTCAACAACTCTTTGACTTCATCACTATATGGAACTATAACATTAACTTTATAGTCATTTGCAATAACTTCAAATGCCTGTCCTGCTGTCAAAAACGCTTGTGGTAATTTTGTTTTTAGTTCGCTATTATTTGCTCTTCTGTATTGCAAACGTCCTGACTTATTTTCACCTAATAAATCTACTATTGTCGTAGAATACTCATCTACCGGAAATTTAGTCTCATTTGTTCTAATCTGTTTATAATAATTAGAATAATAGAATCTTATAGCTTCTTCTGAATCTAATCTATTCTTAAATTTATAAGGTTCTGTCTTAAAAGCTTCTAATACCTTTTGTAATGCAGCTTGTGCATTTCGTATTTCCTGTAAATGATTCAGATTTTCAGCTTTCTCTGATATCTGAACAATAAAAACTACTCCCATTCTTCCCAATTCTTTATGTCGGTTACATCTTCCTGCTGCCTGAATCACATTATCCAGTCCTGCTTTTGAACGAACAACACACCCAAATGAGAAATTTACTCCAGCTTCAACAACCTGAGTACTTACACAAATCACCTTTTTTGTTCGATCTTTCAATGATTTTTTTATCAACTCTAGTACATCTAGCTTATGCTGTGGACACATGTTATTACTCAAATGAAATAGAATATATTCCTGTGGACATATCTCTTTTAACCTTTGAAATGTTTTCAATGCACAGGTCGTAGTATTCACAATAGCCAAAGTACTTTGGTACAGTTCTGTTTTCTCTAATAAAAAATTACTTAAATCTTCAATTTCCATTCCACCTGGATATAAATCTGTCACATCTATAATATCGTTTCTTTTAAAAACTTCCGCATATTTTTCAGATGTCCCCGACATCTCTATACATTTACAAACATTATTCTCACCAAGTTGTGCCAAAGATGGTTGCGTTGCGGAACATAATATAACAGTTGTATTGCAAAACTTTGAAAGAAAATTTACTGCCAAATTAAAAAGTTCTACACATTTTATCGGGATTGCTTGCACCTCATCAAAAATAATAATGCTGTTGCATAATGTATGCATTCTTCGAATACAACTTTTTTGGTTAGAAAATAATGTATTTAAGATTTGCACTGCCGTTGTCACAATAACTGGCGAATCCCATGTTTCTGTTAAACTTCGGTATTTTTCTTCTTCATCTTCCTCACAAATAACATTGCAGTGATGCTCCAGTACAGCCGATGTATTTCCTATTGCTTTTCGAATCTCCTCAGCATTCTGTTCCAGAATCGAATTGAATGGTGCTATATAAATAATATGTTGCTTTTTTGTCTTTTGAGCATGATATAAGGCAAAACGTAAGCTGCTGAGTGTCTTTCCTGCTCCTGTTGGCACTGTTAATCGATAAAGATTTTGATCTGTTTCAGCTGCCTTTCGACATAAATCAGATATCTCTTGTCGGAAGATATTTAATAAATTCCCATTCTGTGGATTGCTCTGGACTTCTTTTTTCATATACAGTTCAAAATTGCTGATACATTTTTTCCAAATTTTCTGTGTTTCTTCTTTTGAAATTCTTTTTAGCAATGGAATATCTTGAAAAAAGCAAGCCGTATCATTCCAATCACTGTCAATAAGCAATGATAACGCTACTCTAAAATACATCCCCATAAAGAAATTTCCATTGCCATATTCTCTTCCTAATATTTGGGACTCTTTATAAAAAGTATTTATTGTTCCATACAAACTTCTGTAAGACTGTTCTGCTTTTCTACAATAACTTCCCATTATTTCTTTGTCATAAAGCTGAAAAAATTTTTTCTTAATCCATTCATACTCTATTTCTTTTTTATTACGATGCTGTTGCAGACTTTCACCAGTTTCCAAATTAATACAATCTCCAACACCATGATGAAAATATATGGCTGTGCTAATAAATTCTGAAATCGGCCATCCTTTTATCAATTCCTGGATTAGTCTTCCGCCCGCAGTAGAATGATCTAATCCATGTTTATGAACTTCATCCCCATGTTTCAAAATATTTTTTAAATCTTCTTGATTTACCTGCCCCAGTTTTCCTACATCATGAAAAATTCCAATCAACTTTACCAAGTCTTTTAATTCTGGAAGTGAACACGACTCCTCAGCTAAAAGTGCGACATTATCTGCATGTGTTTTCATCAACTGATATTTTCCCGATTTATAATCTACATGTGCTAAACTTTGTTCCATTTGAATTACATTATTATTTTCCATACGCCACCTCTTGTATTATGTGCATATTTTCCATCTTATTCAGTTTTTTATTTTGTGTATTTTTACCATATCAAATCAAAAGAATACATACATAATAGAATCTTAAAATGCTCTGCATAAAACATTTTAAAATTCTGTCCATGTATTCCTTCACCTTCTATTCTCTCTGCAAATTCAATAAATTATCTATCATTCGGCTCTGAACGAACATATTTCTCACCTAATGTGCTAACTACTGGAAACAAATACGGGTAAGGAAATATATTTACTTGTATTGATTTTGGAAATAGTTCCAGATAATCATAAACTTGTGATTTTTTCCAATACGTACATGCTTGAGCAATATAAATAGAATCTATATCCTATACATTTTTTAAATTACCACAGTTACTCTTCATTTTGATTGCTTTCATTGATTAAAGCCTCCTTATAAATTTTTCTCTAACCTTATAGGTTTATAGTTTGTAATGAAAAAACATAAAACGACTTTACAAAAGCAGACTAATTTAATAAAATAAACATTGGTGATGCCATTCTATTTCATTAGAATGCACTTTGGGATCGTTTGATATTTCCAGTATCAAGCGATCTTTTTAATTATTATTTTCATCACATTTTCAATATACTTTTTCATTTATTCATTGTCAATATATTTTTACTATTTTTCTTAAACATAAATATTTACTTTTCTTTTTTTTATAGTCAAACCATCAGATTTGACTATAACGCAATATTACTATTTTTCTTCAACATTTTTCAACTCACAGATATTTTTATCTGACATCTATAAAAGATTTTTCTTCTATAGGTTTTAATACTTTTCTTTGTAGCTTTACATCTCCTCTCATAATCCGAAATAAATCTCTCTAGCATCTTTATCGCATAGTTTCCACATTCAAGATTACAAAATCCAGCTTTTCATAAGATACTATAGATATTATACAAATACCTTATCTACTTTTCAACTTTTATTGTTATCATTGAGTTCTCTCCTAAATTTCATCTTAACAACAATTTTATCTAAAGTAGCTACTTCGTTTAATACAGATTTCCCACATATCCATCATCTTCCAGATGCATATAACATTCATTTACATTCTCCGACTCCAGAATCTGCAAAACATATTCCATCCCCGTAGCCAGTTCTTTTGTTTTTAATTCTTCCAACGGAATCCAGTACACCCGACCTTCCTCTGAACTCTTCAATTCTCCGGTAAACTTGTTAGTTCTGTACAGCGTAATTATATAATGCACACCGCTCTTATGCCAATGATACAAGCCACAGAGTTTTGGTGCCTTAATCGTAAGACCTGTTTCTTCCCAAACTTCCCGAATCATAGATTTCTGAAATATCTCATTCCGCTCTACATGCCCCCCTGGAAAAGTCGTTCCAGTATAGCTGTCATTCACTTTATCCAATGCCAGCACATTTCCTTTGTCATCCTGGAGCATACACATATTCATAAAACAGACTTTCTCAATCCCACTCTCTTCTTTTTCATTCAAAAATCTCCTGACACGTTTGTTGATATCTGATTTCTTGGATTTGTAATGCCTAAACACCTCTCCATACGAAATCCAAATTTCTGCAGCTTCAATTTTTTCATAGACAGTATCCATCACTTCTTCCAAATGTTTATCATTCGGGAAAGTGTACTTTTTTGTATAATAATCTCTGGTTGCCTGAAACATCCATTCTGCAATCTTTTCCTTCTGCTTTAATTTCAACTGCGAGTATTTCTTATCTGTCTGCAGTAATTTTCCATCTATCCTCTTATGATTTTGCCGTGACATTAGTACGACCTCTTTTCTCATTCGTTTTTTAACCACAGAATTCTTTCTTCGGCATATAGCATATCTGTGATATCCTCTTTTTCTTCTCCCAATACCTCATCTATAGAATAATTCTTTTCAAAAAACTCTCTTCCGGTGATTCTACAACTTGTAAACGGCAAAGGTCATCATAATCTCAAGCATTTTTTGCACTAATGGTTATCACCATCTTCATTTACCTTTTATCATAATTGGACTCCGAAATAAAAGTATATTTTCCTTTCACTACTTCAACAACGCCCATTTCTCTTAATTTTTTCATAACATTCTTAGCTGTTGAAATTGAACATTTCAATATACTCTCTATTTCAGGAGCACCGAATATCTGATTCGTTTCAATTTTCTCATATACTTTTAATATGTTTTTTTCGTTGGTTCATTATAGACCTGACAATCAATAGCCAATTTTATATTTTGAAAAGACAACTTTTCCCCGTGAATAGCCAGTTTTTCACTCTCAATAGCCAACTTTTCAGAAGAATAGCCAACTTTTTCAGCATTTGAATTATATATAACCGTCTGCAGTATAAAAGCATTCGTATAATATACCGGGTCTTTCAGTCCAACCTGCTCCAACTCATTACACATACGATTAACACCTTCACCAAATTCTTTTACAAATTTGTAATTCTTTAAAAACTCCGCTATCTTAGGATTTCTAGAAAAATGTGTAAAACGTATATTGTCTGCACTTACAAGCCCTGGAAGTTTTCCCGGACTTTCGACAACTATATGATCATCAAACATTTTAATTTGAATATCTGTACCAGTAATACTGTAAGCACGATGAGTAACAGCATTTACAATCAGTCCTTGTCTGACAAACTATAATGGCTCAGTTCCATCTGGACTCAGATATGTTTTTTCTTTTACCTGTGTATCTAGATATGTAATTGCCTCATTTATCATATTAAGCAATCTGCCTGATTTGCATGAACTTGTGGGCTTGCATCAATGTGCATTACAATTACATGATTCTTTCTTCCTTTTTCATCGACACATGGAACTTTTTCTATCCCCACGTTAATAGTCGGATTGCAAAAATCAAATGGTACTCGTAAAAGTTCATTTAATTTCTTAGTTTCAAAATCAATTCCTTCGATTTTTCTGTTTTTATCTGTAATACCTATTGCAATATCTCCACCATCCGCATTAGCAAATGCAACAATTGGTATTGCTAAATCCTTTGGCGAAATATTTATACTTTTTCTGTCAAATGTCTGATTTTCTTCCTTAGATATAATTTCTTCAATTGTCATTACAATCACCTTCTATATATTTTTCCTGTCTGACAGTCTTTTAATTTCATTTTACCATAGCACTCACTTTGCGGGGATAAATATTTTCCTTTTTTACTTTCTTCTAATTCATAAAGCACCGAATTTCAGAAGTAAAAAACCTTACCGATCTTCAGTTTTTTACTTCTGAATATCAGTAAGGTTTCTTTGCAACTATCTCGTATACATAGTTTCTTCTTCTTCGTCATCGCCACCAGGATTTATCGTGCCGAGCTGATTCCAGTCCAAAATAACAGAATCAGTAAACGCATTGATGACAAGACCTGTTAATGCATATTGTGATCTCTTTGCCATATCCATCACATCAGAAAAGCGTAACTCTCTTTGAGAAAATTTCTTTCCATATTCTTTCATTTCTGCTCTACTTGTAAACACTGGAAGATAATATCTTTCTCCATTTTTCAGAATATCCAGCTGATTTTTTTCACTAATGTATGGAACCCATACTTTGCTGTTCTTCAAAGTCTCTATCATATCATTTTCTGCAGACCAGCTTTTTTCTTTTTTATAAATGTTCAGTGTTTCCTCCAGACTTTTAGGGCTGTCAGCTGATACAAAATCATTATTTTTTTCCGCCTGCTGCCAGGTGCTTCCATTATTAGCAGTTTCGGATGTGTGAATTTCTGTATATGTGTTGTTCTGTGTTGTTCCGGCTGTACTATTCCCAGTATGGTTTAACTGATTGCTTCCACCTGATATTTCCTGATACTGTTTCCATTTTTTATCAATCCGGATCGCACCGGCTAAAGCAAGTAAAAAGGCTATAGCCCCAATACCTATCGTCCCGCCTAATACAAGTACCAGAACTATATAGACCAATTCTGTTATAGCAAGAATATACGCCATTTTTGTTGTTTTCTTTTTTAGCAGAAGAATTCCCATAACAATATCAAAAATCATAAACAACATATTAAGCTTTACTGCCCATAGCCGGCTCATATCATCATAACTTCCACCAGCCTGAAATACGCTTTCCGCTGTCTTTCCTATCTCTGAACAAATCAATATCCCTGATCCAATAGATACCACACCAGCCCAGGTAAAAAAAGAACGTATCTTTTTAAAATTAGGCAAAGCTGTAAATTCTTCCTTTGTAAGTCCCTTCGGAAGTGTATTAAGATCAATTTTTTCCGCCATTCTTATCTTCTCCTTATGTGTCTGCTCTTATTTCCTATTATATTATTTTATGTTTGATTTTTATCATTACTCTGTCTTCAGGACATATCTGACTTCTACACGTCTTGATGCTGCAGCGTCTTCTTTTCCTTCTCCATCCAGAATCAGATTATTTGCTCCATTACCGACAACCTCGATAGCATTCGTAAGTTCCGGATAACCTGCTTTAATATAATCTGCAACAGTCTTTGCTCTTTCCTGAGAGAGTTTTAAATTGTAAGCCTCGTCTCCTGCTGAATCGGTATAGCCCTCCACTACGATTGTCGATACCTTTCCATCTTCTATCGCACTGGATATTACCGGTACATAGGCTGCAAGGAATTGATCCAGATAAGCCTTTCCCTCTTCTGACAAATCTGCCTTATCCCATGCAAAAAGCACATTATTATCCATCTGTACTGTTCCCGTCGACTCGTCTATCTTCGTAGAATCAAGTCCCTGCTCTTTGAAGGCTCCCATGAGTCCGCTTGAGACTGCTGTCTGGTTTTCTTTTAACTCTCCCAGCTCATCTTCACTCATACTGCTCACATCAGCATTTGTCTCTAAATTATCACTTAATTCACCATTCCAATATGCAGTGGAATCATAAACATAAGGATACCATTTTCCATCAACACAGATGGACAAGCCTCCATCCATTCCTCCATTTGGTCGGTTAGTAATCAGGAAAATCCCTGTGATTTTTCCACCTTCGCCTTCTTCAGATTCTCCAAGATCATAATTGTAACGATAGGTGCTGTCCCAGGTAAGAGTAAACCGATTACCATCAATCTTTGTTGTTACATTCTCACCCCTTCTGCCATCTGACCACTCAATCGAAGAATCATAACCTTCTTCCGTACTCAAAATCAGGTGAACAATCCCATCATATCCGGAAGTAGAATTTTTGGCATATCCCCATTCATAAAGTCCTTCATTCTTTTTTTCCGCATTAAGTATGTCAAAGGCTCTAAGTCTTGTACTTTTTCCATCCTTAGACAAAATCAGATCCAAGTCATCAAAGCCATAAGAATATTCAATCCAGTCTTTGCGATCCTGTACGTAATACGCTACCGGCTTAGTGTCATCCGCTTCATCAGTAATCATGGCTTCCAATCCCATATAGACTTTGTTTCCAACAACTTCATAGGCAAATTGGAAGCTATTATTTGTCGAATAGGAATATTCTCCGTCTTCAGAATATTTTTCTCTATCGATATATCTGGCTTGTATATGATCATATTGCCAATATTCATGCAGTACGCTAATCTGCTGGTCTGTCAACCCCACCTCTTCTTTCAATTCTTTATCTGTTTTTCCACCGATTCGATAATCCAGAAAATCGGTATCTGCCTGTAGCTCCATCGGAAAGACCTGTACCTCATATTCTTCTGAGTCTTCAAGCTGCAAAGTCATATAATCATAATCATCTGCATGATCATCCAAATCGGAATCATCTTTATACATTTCTTCATTCCGATAGGTCCCGTAAAGCATATAAGCCTGCGGATCTGATCCTAAATCCACCAGCTCTGCATTTTTAGTTTGCTTACTACCACTACTACCACTACTATTACTGTCACTACTATACTTAATGCCAGCTCCACATGCTGTAAACACCATTGTGGACATCAAAAGGCTAAACAATACACAAAACTTTTTCATACCTTTCTTTTTTCCCCTTCACCTTACTCCGTATATACACTAAAGAACTGATCCGCCTGATCTACTACATTCAGATCTACTCCAATTATATTGACAGCTAACATATACTGTGAATCCTGCTCATTCACCAAAAACACAGTCACACCATAATACGAAACATCATAGTTCTTAAATGTATATTGTGCCGCATAATGTTTCTCACCCAAAAATGTGATTTCTTCCACATTATTTTGAAATTCAGTAACCTGTGCATCTTCTCCCATCAATTTTTTAGCATCCTCCTCAGTCATCACTGAATTTTCCGCTATATTCTTTTCTTCATCCCATTTAGCTGTTTTATCTAAAACCGCTGCATTTTGAATGTTCAATTCAATATATGTATTCCCATCCTCTGCCGAAAAAACTACCGCACTTCCCAACGAAATTAAAGATTTTAAATAATCATAAGTGCCTTCTGAATTAGAAGATTCTACAATGTCCTCATCGTTTAGTGCGACATTGTTTCTCTTTTCCAACGTATAAGTATCCGGGAGATTAATTGCCAATCCAAAGGAAGGATTTTCATATCCCTGGGATACATAGCGCCCAATCATATCATCACTTATTTTATCCTCTTCATCGGCAGAATCTGCTTCTGATTCATCACTTTTTTCTGCTTCTTTTTTTGCAGATCCCATCAATCCGCTATCTGATTTGGACGATGTATCGTCAGTTGTCATCTTAATTCCACCGCCGCATCCTGTTAATCCAGATAAACACAGACAACCTGCCATAACAAGTGCAAAAATTTTAACTTTTCGATTCCTCATACTCTCTCTTCCTTTCTTTTCCTGTTTCTCTTATGATTGGACAACTTTCCAGCCACTTTAATTAAATATCTTCATTTACAAGAAGTAACAGCCCCGGTATAAGTCCGATCATAGTAGCCGCTATCTTTAACCCGTCGCTGATTGGCTCTCGTCTGTCTATTCTGTTTAGAATTTTCTTTCTGATAGGAATACACCATAACAAAGCAATTCCAAACGTACAGATTCCCATTATAACTGTGCAGATATTTAAAACCTTCTTTATCGTTTTAAGTTCTTGCTCATCCGGATAAGCTCCTTCTAAAACAGCAGGTCCTTCTTCTATATTCCTTTTCTCTTCAGTGACATGTACAGAACTCCACTCATCCTCATCATCTAAATTCTTTCCATTCTCCTTACCATCTTCTGCTGAAATCCATCCTCCCAGCAGCCCGCCTTCATCATCCGGCAGTTTCGGTTTTCCGGGTGGTTCAGGCTTCGGCAGTTCTGGTATACTTCCACCTGATTGTAATACCTCCAACGCCTGGTACATTTCTCTTGCAGAAGAGAATCTGTCTTTTGGTGCATATGCACAAGCTTTCAAAACGATATTCTGTAAATCCCTGCTTCCATATTTAGGTCGTGGCAAAGGATCCCCTTTTTCTCTCCTTGCCTGTGCCAGTTCAATTTCATCATGAGTTGGTAAATGATCCGCATCGATAAACGGACGCTTACGGTTATTCAGCATCCAGTAAAGCACCAGTCCAAGACTGTAAATATCTACCTCTTTTCCGTATTCTTCTCTTTTAATCACTTCCGGCGCCATATAACGCTCTGATCCTACTGTCGTTGCCTGGGTTGTATGATCCATAGTTCTGGCAATTCCGAAATCACCTAATTTATAATCGCCAAATTCCGATACCATAATATTTTCCGGCTTAATATCTCTATGTACGATATTTTTAGAATCACAAAGCATCAGCGCCGAACAGATATCTTTTCCGACTTTTATAACCATTTCCTCAGGAATAATTCCTGCATACTGTTTGATCAATGTAGTCAATGGGGTCAGCAGTTCCATACGGATAAAAACATCCCATCCAATTCCGTCTTTATGCGGTTTTGCTTCAAAATCATCGCAGCTGACAATATTGGTCTGCCCTTTAAATGCCAGCATGATCTGATACTCATCTACGTATCTGTGAAGCATATTTTTATACTTATTTCTTACACTGACAAGATCATATCCATCTGTAAAATCAGCTTCAATGTCTTCTTCATTTTTTGGGAAAGAAATCACCTTTACAGCAGCATCTTCCATGACACCCGCCGAATTCCGCTGTGCCAGATACACACTGCCATAACCGCCTCGTCCCAGCCTTTTTACAATCTTCCATCCCTGCCAGGGCAGAGCTGGATATCTCTCCTCATCCATTTACATCTCCTGTAATTCTATCTGTTTATTTCCAAAACAATTGCTGTAATATTGTCCTTACCGCCTGCATCTAACGCTGCTGTGAGAATTGCATCGACACACTTCGCCGTACTTTGCGTTTGCTGCATCATGGTTTCCAGAAAATCTACCGGCACCATGTCACTCACGCCATCGCTACAGATAAGAAAACGATCTCCCCTTTTCGTCTGCAGGCAATCCATATAGGGAAGTACGCGCACTTCCTCCGGATTCATTCCCATATACTGGGTCAAATAAGGCTTTCGTCCCTGAATACCGTTTTCTTTCATATAGGCTTCGTCTGTCTGATCTTCGGAAATCTGCCGAAGCTTCCCATCTCGCAGGAGAAAACATCTGCTATCCCCCACATTTACAGTCCAAACCTGGTTTCCTGTAAAATAAAGTCCTGCCAAAGTAGATCCCATCATCTCCGCATCCAAACGAAGGGTTTCCTTAAATATCCTGTCATTTACATGCGTACACATTTTTTCCAGATAGCCTTTTTTACCTGCAATATCATCTGCTTCTTCTGCATTCAAGTATTCCTCTGTTGCCTTTGCACCCATATAGGAAGCAATCTCGCCATATTCTCCGCCTCCCATGCCATCAAAAACAGCAAAGAATCTGTCCTTTTTTAGCGGAAAATTTTTCTCTAAAATACTTCCGAGTCCATTGTTACAGCTTGCCATATAGCGTCCCGCAAAGAAAAAATTGTCCTCGTTATTTTTTCTTCGCTTTCCTATATGACAGCTACAGGCAGCGGAGATTCTCATTATGCTCCGATTACGTGCCAAATAAATGTCGCTGATCATACTATGAATCACTTTCTTTCTCAGCATCGTTTTCATCTGTTTCTTCTAATGCAGTTCGAAAAACCTGCATTTCTGCATCTACAAAACCTACGAAAGATACATTTTCGATATCCTCCTGCATAAAGAGAAACATGGTTTCCGAATCGATATAACCCTCCGGATAGGGAATTGCGATATAATCGTAGGTTTTTTCATCTCCCTCCATTTCAACCTCAATGCCAATTGTCATTAACTTCTTTGTTGCACCTTTTAAGGTTACAACGCTTCCATTTGGTAGTAATTGCTTTGCCATTTTATTTTCCTTTCTCGTCCTAACCAACGGCCAGATCTGCTATAGTATTGCCAAGTTTTCCTGCTGACTTTATAGATTTAATCGTACCTGTGACGACGTCATATCCAAAATTAGCTACAGAGTTGGGGTCTATATGAAGTATAGTCTTAATAATTCCATCTTTGCTGAGATATTTAAGATCATTGTCGATAACGTCATCCATGTGAATTTCTCCCCATACCTTTGACGTTTCTGCGGTGCCGCTTGTTATAGTTTGAAGCTTACCAAAAGATTTTCCAAGTTTATCTACACCATTTAAGAAAGAAACAACGTCCAATCCTGTGTAAGCCCAACTGCCCATTTTTTCTCCCAGCTTCTCATCTCCAAAGAGGATTTCTCCTGTCTCTCCACCTTTTTTTACAAGAAAATCCTTTAATGCATTTGTATTACCAACCTTGTTATAGTCACCGGTATAGGTGTATGTTGCATCCATCATGCCATTATAAATATCATTGCAGGCACTTAAAGTAATACAAGCAGCTACAGGAAGTGCTGCACCACCGGAGCCTGCTACCAGAGCTACCGCACCGGCAATTTTGACAACACCTGCACCAACTTTTACAGCAGATTTTCCATATTGAAGTGCCTTATAAACAAATCCTTTTTCATCATAGGATTTTTTTATTTTTGCAACAGTCTTCTTTCCTTTTTTTACAATTGCTTTCGACACTCCTGCCATATCTGCTTTCAAAGAATCCAAAAAACCGTCTTTTTTCTTTTTACTTTTTGCTTTTACTTTTTTAGATTTCTTTTCCCATTTCCTGTAATCCTCTATGACATCAGTCATCCCCTGTACCTGTCCGGAAATAATCCCCTCACCAGCTTCTCCTCCGAACACCTTAAAAAGAGACTGGTCTACCGACTGCATGGTTGTAGCACTGTTTTTCGCTGCTGCCGCCCCACTGGCAAGAAGCTCTGTAATACTTGCAAAGCTTTGCTGGGCGCTGCTTATTTTCCCTGCAAAATTATGTGCTAACAGTTCACTCCAATTATTGTTGGTGTCATTCAGAGTACCCGTAACCTTCGAAAACAGAGATTCATATTCTGCTGTCAGGCTCTGCATTTCACCAGCCTGCGCCAACAGGGTTTCTGGATCTAATATAATTCTGGATGCCATTCTTCTCCTCCTGTCCCTACAATTTCATACTTGCCAGATCGATCACAGAAGAAAGATTGATATCTCCTGCTCCGATTGATTTATTAATTGGCATTACACCCTCCGGGATATTGCTTGTCGTAGTCCCACTTCCGATCGGCTGGATCGTAAGCATGGAGGCAATGATGCTCTCTACGCTGGTAAACATTTCTGATATATTTTTCTCATCTGTCGTAAAATTCTCTGCAACCACCTTCATGACATTTGCAAAATTTCCGGATTTTTCACTGATTTTCAAAATCTCCTGGGCATTTGAACGGGTATAGTCATTGATAGCATCCCTCTCTTTGCAATTCCAGTTGTTATGTTCCGTGATGGATGTCAAAATTCTTGCTGCCTCTTCCACTTCTCCATAAGCATTTGCAATCGTCTGGGCGATTCCCGTAATTGTCTGTGGATTCACATCTATAATCATCTTCTCATCTCCTAGCATCCCCTGATAGAGTACGAACTTTCCTGATCTCTTGACACAAATTTTGTTCTGGTAGATTCCATATAGGATATAAATTCCTGTAAAAGCTCTTTCATCTGCCCTGCTTTTTGAATTCTCTCTGTCATAATATTAATATAAGCCGTGCTTGCCTCTCCCTCCCAGGAAGAAGCAATCTGTGTCATAAGCGTCTGTGTCCGTGCATTCAAAGAATCCAGTTCATTTATATAGGCTCGCATAGATGAAATATTGTTCTGCAATCCATCTGCGTCAATTCTAATATTAGCCATGTTGGATACCTCCACTTTAATTCATGTTTTGCGCTGCTGCCATAATCTCCTTGAGCATTTCATCCTTCGCCTTATAAACAGCAAGCACATGGCGAATATAATTTGTTGTTTCCTCCAAATTACTATCAAGCCTTTGAATCTGGTTAATCAGTTCCTGGGATTTATCATAAATAGCCTGGGCTGTCTCACCTTTTGAATTTGCCCCTTCTGTCTGAGCTGCTCTCAGACTCTGCAATGCATTTTGCAGGATAGACTGTGCCCGCTCGATTTTCCTGATATCCTCTCCGGCTGCGACATCATCAATTGTTATTTTTCCATTTTCATCTTTGTATGCCATTTTCTCAGTCTCCTATCAGAATCTTTTTTGCCTGCTCACAAACGACATTCTTTTCAACCAGGCGAAGTATCGTTTCTTCTTTTTGTTCCGGATCTATCTCATAGAAAGAACCACCTTTTTCTGCATAGAAATAGAGACAGGTATCCTTTCCGATATGAGTACCTTTCAGAATGATGCTCCTTTCTGCCTGGTCAATCGCAATGTATGCTTCTCTTTCCTCTGTATGCACATCTTCCTCCAAAAGAGAATACAGCATCTTTTCTATTCCTTCTTTGTCCTGCGCCCTGACGCGGTACTCCTGTGCATGGCACTCTACAGATGTAATTCTATTCTCCATATGATGAAATTTATAATGTACAGATGCTCCTGACTCTTCCCGTAAAATCAGCTCAGATTCATACATCCCCTGATAAACCGGCTGCAGCATTTCTGTACATGCCGGCTCTACTTCCAGATTGCCTAAGAAATCCTCCTCGGCATATCCCTTCCTTTCAAGACCATCCAGAATTTCCTGCGCTTTTATTTTCCCCCGCTTTCCAATATCCTGCATAGCGGCAATATAATCATAATCCAGATATTTTCCGCCACTTACTTTTCCGATATAATAGATTTCTTCCGGAGATAGTATTAGTTCTTTCATTCTTTTCATCACTCATTTCTGTCTCAGCACATCTTTGTGCGAGGACGTATCCCCGCACAAATTGCCTTTTCTTACTGTCCCATAGATGCAGCAAGTCCCCCGTCAGTTTCTTCCATAGTATTGGCAGCTGTATCCAGCTTCTGTGCAAAGCTTTCCAGAAGTTCTCCAAAAGATGTAAACTGGGCATTGTAGCTTTCGAAATTTGATACAAAAGCTGTTGCAGCCTCACCTTCGAATACGCCACTCATGCTGTTTACAATTGTGCGCATGCTGCTGATACACTGTTCAAAATTAGCCTTTTCAGTGCGGATATTTGTTGCGTTACTTCTCATTTCCTCTGGAGTTACAATAATTTTCATTTGATTTCCACCTTTCCTTAATACATCATTTCTGACTTTTTTATCTTTAAAAACATACATCGTTTTTAAGATCGTTTTATTTCGTAATCTCTTTATTTTAGATACATTCTTCTATCTATATCCCTGTATTTCCAGGATATCTCCGTTCCATACACACTCTTCCGACAAGGAATTCTCTGCGTTTAATCTTCTTCCATTCCTCTGATCCACAAGACTGACCTGTTCCGGGTCAAACGATGCCAAAGGATCCAGTCCTTCCAGAGAATCTGAAATATCCTGCATCAAGTCTTTGATCTTCTGATTTACAGGAAGTTCCAAATCATATTCTTTTTTTTGCTTTATTCTTATTGTGACTATGATTCGATTCATCTTCCCATCCTCCTAACTATCTATGCACTTGATCTTCTTGCTGCCATTGCCTGCAAAAAAGATTCCAAAGCCTTTTTCCAGCTCTGCATTTCTTTGGCTTTGCGTAAAATTATTCTTATAAAAGCCTTCATAATGCACTGCCGTATCTGACAAAGCAAGAGCAACACCGGAAGATTTGAGGTCCACACCAAGCTGATCCTGCGTATAAAAATTGAAAAGATCACCCTGACGGATTCCACAGAGGACCAGCACGCCATAACCTTTTGTCTTTGTCATAATCCTGTGTAACTGCAGCTGTATATCATCCGGTAACTTGCTGCATTCTTTTATGTCATCGATAAGCAGGATCATCCAAGGTTCTTCCGTGATTTCGACCGCAGCTTCTTTTCTTTTTCGCATGCGATCTGTCAGTTCTTTGAAGATCTGGGAAAATAAATCCTGTACTTTCTCAGTTTCTGAAAGCTGCGCATAAGCAGTTCCCTTCTCCTGCAAGTCCGCCAGAGATTTTCTTTCTGAGTCCAGGCAATATAAAAGTGTATTTCCATTCACTTCCAGTACCATCTTTCCTATTCTGCGAAGCATTGCGCTCTTTCCACATCCAACTCTTCCGGTAACTGCCATTGCCGTCGTTTCTCCGGGCATTACATGAACCGCTTCTATGCTTTCTGCATCCAGTCCAACGGCAATTCCCTGCTCGTTGTTGCTGAGATCTGCCATACTTTTCACAGAAATGCTTTCCGGAAGAACCGGTATTCTCAAAGCAGGTTTTCCTTTCCAAGCTCTTGTCATGCCCTCTGCTTCTGCTTTCAAAGCCATTTCACGCTCTTTATCATTTTCTCCAGGTTCATACATTGCCTTCTGGAAATTGATCAGTTCCTGATTTACTTTAATCAGAGCATTACCTACTCTGTCCGGCAATCTTGCTTCTCTCACCTGTCCTATTAAAGTGCTGTATTCACTTCGGTCAGACTGCATGAAAGAAATAGCCCCAGAAACATTTGCCGTCAGCTTATAAGGCACGCCTGTATTGTTCACACCTGTATAAACAAAATAGATTCCTTTTGATGGACCCTCGCTAAAAAGACGGACAAATATGTCTTTATAATCCTGGTTCGATTCCAGAATACCACTGAAGCGATCAATCAAAACAAAAACAGCCGGCATCTCTTCACTAACCAGTTCCCGGTAAGCTTTCAGAGAATCCACTCTCTCCTGATTGAAGATTTTTCTTCTCTCATTCAGGAAACTGATCAGCATATTTATAAGCTTACCCAGCTTCTCTTCCTGTCCGGATCCCACAACGCCTCCCACCTGCGGGAAGGCCTCCATACCTGACATATCCGCAATGATATAAAGATGCATATCCCGCGGAGAATACATACGGCATAAAGATGTTGCAATCGTCCGGAGCAATGATGTCTTTCCTGTCTGCGAGCTTCCAAAGACACCGAAATTGCCTTCCTTCAGGAAATCCATATACTGTATTCCCTGCACCTGAAGCTCCGGTCTGTCAAAAATACCTATCGGCACTGATAACCAAGGAGCATCTGTCATCTCCCATTTTTCTCCGTCAAAGCCACCCTCAACCGGCAGTTTCTTCCAGCTAAAGAGATCTGGAAGTTCTGTTTTCCACGGCGATGGCTGCTTCTCTATACCTGCCGCTTCTGCTGTTCTTGCTATATAAGCTATCACTGCCTCAATTTCTTTCTTATCCGAAACAAATCGGGTGTGGTTTTCTTCTACTGTTTTGATACGCGATCCATCTACTTCTACATAGCGCACTTCCAAAGCACCCTGCTCTTTATTTTCCTGATAAGGAGCTCCGGACCAGGCGGATTGGATCAACGCGAAAATTTCTGCCTTTTCGGAGGTTCCGACTCTTACATAAGCTCTTCCTGCCTGTGTAATCATCGCCGCATCCGGTTCATGAATCATCACCTTGCTGGCGGCAGCATTTTGCACCTTCATACAAATCTGATATTGGGTATTATTCCAGGTTCCCTCATCTACTGCATCTGCCGGACTTTGGGTAGCCAGAATCAGATGTACGCCCAGAGAACTTCCTTTTGCAGCTATGGAGTCAACCATTTTTTTGACAACCGGTCTTTCCTTGATCAGCTCTTTAAATTCATCAAATACGATCAGAAGTCTTGGCACCGCTTCTTTAAACTCACCCTTGTGATATCCTTTTATGTACTCCTTGATATCCTTTGCACCTACCGAAGCAAAAATGGCTTCTCTTCGCCTCAGCTCATGCTCCAGCGATTGAAAACATCTGTCAATCCCACTGCCAACATCCGTAATAATTCCACAGACATGTGGAAGCTTTTCAAGCGATGTTGCCGTACTTCCGCCTTTATAATCAATCACTACAAATGAAACATCCTCCGGATGATAATTACATGCAATAGATAAAAGCCATGAAATAAGCAGTTCACTCTTTCCCGATCCTGTCATACCTGCGACAAGGCCATGAGAACAGTGTCTGTGAAGAGATAATGAAAACAGCTTGCCGCCTTCACCTTCCCCTAACGGCGCAGTGATATTCACAGCGCTATCATTCTTTTTCCATCTTTCCAGCACGTTCAGGTCGCGTACCTTGTTTGTATCCATACATTGCAGGAAGGTAAGCGAAACCGGGATCTGTCCCTTGACAGCATCTTCAACCTCGATAGCCGACATCTGTCTGCAAAACGCATCAAACTTTCTCTGTGGAATCGGCTGATCCATGGTAAACCACATTTTCTCATCTGCTCTGTATTTATAAAAAGCGGTGGCCGTTCTGTCATCATACGGATCATCCACATTTACAATATACTGGCAGAAATTCGGCAGATAATACTGTTCATCATATAAAAAGATTGTTGATATCCCCATAGCAGGATCATTTTCGGAAAGCATTGATAAAAAGCACTCCGTTTTTTTTCTGGAAGCGAAAAGAAAAATATAATGCGGAATCGGACTCGTCCCATTTTTCCACTTCGCCTGAAAATCCGGATCCTTTCGTTCCGCAATGATACTGTTTACTTTCTCACGGAATTTAGCATAAGAATCTACATATCCTTTTTCACTATTCAGCGAAAGACTTGCAAGAGATTCTTCTGTAAGCGGATCAAAATTCAAATATCTGGTCTGCAATTCATCGTCCCAGATATGAGGAAGCCAGCGCAAAGATTTCCATTCTTCCTCTTCTTCCGGATCAAAAACGCCTACAATACGAACATCTCTGAAAAAATGCAATGTAGAAAGCGAAACCAGTATATTCTTTAATAAGTCTGTCACCTTGCCCCTGTTTCCGATCACACCAACAGAACTATACTTTAAAAGATCCAGTCTGGCAGGGACATCATCTACCAAATGAGTCTCCTGTATAATACGGTCTGTCAGCTCCTCCAGTTCATCCCTTTCCATATGGAAATCGTTGACATCTGTAGGCGGCTTTACATCTACACAAAGAGGGGCATACCCAGCGCCCATTCTGACCTGCAGAAAATCAGAGTCTGTCGCTGTTCTCTCCCATAAAGAAGTCGACATCTTATTCAGAATTGTTTCGCATATTTCCGGCGAAGGATTCTCCTGGTTTATGATTTCCTTTTGTTTTTTTCCGATAGCATGAATATGCGCTTTTTCTCCTGCAATATAGTCCGCATATTTCTGGAAACGTTCTTCCTCTTCGACCATAAGCATCTTACGTGCTTTTTTATTGCTATTTCCAATCAGGCTTCCAACAGGGGAAATCATCATTGCAGCACGCATAGCAAGCATAGCAGGAGAAAAACTCGACATTGCAAACGAAGCTCCCGCCATGGCACCACTACTTAAAAGTGGCAAAAAGTTGGCTTTCCTGATAGAAAATCTTTGTGGTTTATTAGGTAAATGCGACAATCTCACCTCATCCACAGGCAAGGATTCTCTGATTCTCGGCGAACGATGGTATACCGGATACCCTTTCTGCATAGAAACAATATTCGTCGCCATCCCCGGATGATTTATCTCTTTCTGATATTTGAGTTCCGGTGTTTCATGAAGATTATAAAAATATAAAGTGTTCTCTTTGCAAATAATACGCAAATCACAAATATCAATTTCATCACCGGATTTCAGCATTGCCTTTTTAAGGGGACTTCCATTCAGATAAGTGCCATATTTACTTCCTAAATCCTCTATTCGTATTTTTCCTCTTTCAGATGTAATGAGCAGGTGATTTCTGCTCACATAAGAATCATTTAACACAATATCATTTTTTTTAGATCTTCCGATATGAATCTGACACTCATAAGGAATAGGATATGATTCTGAATGTTCTCCGGTATCCCTGGTAAACCTTACTTCTATTTTCGGAAATTCACAAATATTAACTAACTTAGCTTCTTCTTTCATTTCCTTTACTGACAAAGGGATTTTTTTTGCATTCAACTTCAGGATTTGTTTTTTTGCATGAAAACAGATCCCAAGTTGCCCGCCTACGCCAAGCTCTGACATCGGAAATGCATCTTTTTCACCAGATCCAATGGTATATTTTGTTCCTTCTTCAATATTCACCCGATATAAATGCTTTTCAGTGAAAATTGTAACTACATAACTCATACTGTTCCTCTGATTCCTTCCTCTAAACAAATGGTTTCCGACATCTTTTATATCAGATTCAACAGAACCTCCAGCCTCCTGTTTTTTGCAAACGCCGGTGTTCCGTCTTTCTTCATAATTTGCCAGACCATGGTATAGATACCTTCTATCGGTGGCGTTGCGAATTCCACTTTGACAGAGATTTTTTCCCCCGGCATAACATGCGCTTTAAGTGGTACGCATAATTCCTTTTTCACGTAAGAAAAGTTATCTCCGTTGATACACTCCAAATAATACTCATTCCAAATAGTCATTCCTGTATTTTGAATAATCCAGGTGTGAGAATACAAATTCCCTGCAATAATCGGGACAGAAAGTCGAGGTATTTCTTCTATTACATTATAATTTTCACCCCGGATTGCTTTATCCTCTTCAAAATCCATTACCATGAAATGCAATCCTATTCCCAATTTATCCGGGAAAACAATCTTTCCTTTGCTATCCTTCATTTTCCAGTTCATGACATAAGTTCCCGGTTTGTCCGGTGCATAAAATGATACACTTGGAGACACTTTATCTCCCGGGTAAACAAATTTCGGAATCCGAAGAATTCTGTTTTTTTCATCTAATTCCATCATAGACTGATTACATTCATAATATCGATTCTCCCATAGAGTATCCCCTACATTTTTAATTACCCATGTATGATTTATTTTTTCTCCCGGCGATACAATGCTCATATCCGGTGGATATTCATATTGAAATAATGCAGCATCTTTTATTGCTACACCATTACTCTCCTCTTCTCCCTTAAGATGCGCACTCTGTTCTTGATTATACAAATACTGTATGTAAATCTGATTAATTTCTTCCGGTAAAATAGCCAGTAGAACATAAAACGTCAGTACGTTCCCCCATTTTGTTTTCAACTGATTTGTCTCGTCATCAAACAAATATGATCTAAGCTTCCTCGAAATCTCGATTCCTTCTTTCTCTACAATCCGTAAAAAGCTTTCATTCATAACCTTTTCGGAAATCTGACCACTCAAAAGCTCATTCGCTTTTCCTTCTATCCTCGAGATAGTCCATGGTTGTTCAAATAAAAATGTGCGTAATGATGCAATATATCGGGTTTCTCCTTTACAATTCGAAAAAAATCTGCTTCTTCGTGCTTTATCATTCCAGATTTTAAAATTGATCCATCGTATTTCCATTGGAAGAAGTTCTTCAAAAAAATCTTTTTTCGAACGGTATTTTGGGGGAACATTCCACACAGATGGATTTTCTTTACATTTGCCCGGATAAAAAATCTCATAAACTTCTTTTAAATTCATTCCGGCTGTCCCTCCTTTATTCAAGCACCATTATTTTTCAACAAATATGTTGAATATGCATATTTATTTTAACATTATAAGGTTGTATTTACATTGATTTTTGGGTTGTAAATTTTTCCAAAAAAATTCCTACAAACTGCTTAACTTCACAGTTCGTAGGAATTTCGTCTTTTATCTCTTTTTCATTGACGCTCGAGTGCGCTTCTATGATATGATGATACTATGGTCAAAAGTATAACAATTATTATTTCTGTACTTCCGGACTTCTTCCATACTTGCTTTACGGAAAAATTCCGCGAATATCAAATCATTACAAAGGAGATTTTTATCATGAGAGAAACTATTTTAGGCAATCATTTGCAAAAAATTCCTTCCATTGCAGTCGGATGCATGCGACTTTCTGAAAAATCGAAGGAGGAAATGAACCATTTCATTCACTCTGCATTGGAACAGGGCGCATATTTCTTCGATCACGCGGATATCTACGGCGGAGGTATGAGTGAGACTGTGTTTGGCGAAGCCTTTGCCGGCGATCCATCCCTGAAACGGGAAGATATTTACCTGCAGTCAAAATGCGGCATCCGGCAAGGTTGTTATGATCTCTCAAAAGAGCACATTTTGAAATCCGTCGATGGTATTTTAAAACGGCTTCAGACAGATTATCTCGATCTTCTGCTGCTTCACCGTCCGGATGCACTCGTAGAACCGGAAGAGGTTGCTGCCACATTTGATGTTCTGTTTGAGAGCGGAAAGGTCCGCCATTTTGGTGTTTCAAACCACAAACCGATGCAGATTGCACTACTGCAGAAGTATGTCTGCCAACCGCTCGTTGTCAACCAGGTTCAATTCAGCATTCCGGTTTCCAATCTTGTTGCAAATGGCATGGAAGTCAACATGGAGACTCCGGGTTCTGTCGATCACGATGGAAGTCTGCTGGATTACTGCCGTCTTCACAACATTACGCTTCAGGCATGGTCGCCGTTCCAGATGCCGTCATGGAAGGGATGTTTTCTTGGAAGCGACGAGTACCCGGAACTGAACCAGAAAATCCGCGTGCTGGCCGAAAAATACGGTGTCAGTGATACCACGATTGCAGCGGCGTGGATTCTGCGCCATCCGGCGAATATGCAGCTCGTCACCGGTACGGCAAGCGAAAACCGCCTGAAAGAGATTATCGCGGCATGCAATATTACGCTGACGCGGGAAGAATGGTATGAGCTGTATCTGGCGGCAGGCCATCCGCTTCCGTAAGTTTTTCTGTCCGCCTGCCCGTATGCGGAACAAAGCTAAAATCCGTTTTTCGGATCCGGGATTGATTTATAACATCGGAAAAGCATTCCTTTGGATCTTGTCGATCTTCCGGAATGCTTTTCCCTTTTTCCTTTTCTTTTTTCATACAGCTATCTGCAATCCGCATTTGCTGCCTGCCCATAACCAAACGACTGCTCTGTGATTTATCAGATCTCTCCCACCAGATATCCCTGTTTTCCGTCGCGCAGGAAGATCGGCAGTGTTTCGATCGGCGCCTCGATTTCGTAGGCTTTTCCGCCCTCATAAACATCACCGGTATTTGCCAGCGTCCAGGACGCACCGGCCGGCAGATAAACGGTACGGCTCGTTGCTTTTGCCCGGACAATCGGTGCTACAAGGATGTCGGAGCCGAACATGTAAGCATCGGAGATGTCCCAGCATGCTGCATCCTCCGGGAACTCATAGAACATCGTTCTCATGACCGGTGTTCCTTTTTCGTGTGCTTCTGCCATCAGGCTTCTCGTGTAATCGCGCATTTTTTCGCGGACACCAATGAATTTTG
>OHWU01000047.1_pt1 | contig 71274 bp, 52 predicted proteins | sample 1579821 | NCBI WGS metagenome assembly OHWU01 (sample SAMEA3882548, study PRJEB24775) | human gut metagenome | biome: human-associated habitat; feature: intestine environment; material: feces | place: Netherlands | collected 2009/2010 | reverse complement strand
GTATTTACAGGAATAGACGACATTGTTGTTTGATTTATATGTTGTGTTCATATTTGTATTATACTATGGTTTATCAGTTAATACAATTACTATTTTGTCCCTCTTCAATTACTTGCATAAATTCGATGGACGCGTCTTATATCCCCATAGTTGAAGCAGGGGGTTTTACGACGCATTGGATAAAATACTATATTCCAAAACGACACAAAAAAATCGCCGAACCCCAGTAAAATCAAAAGGTACAGCGATTTTTTTGTTTAGCAACTGTCAAAGACAGGAGTATAAAACGGTTTCTGACCAATGTCAAGCCAGAAAGATTTAAGCCCTCTTACACTGTCTGATTTGCCAGACAGAATTCTTATAATTCCGGAATCACTGTCGTCCATAGATGATTTCCTATTTTCTGGAAATCCCCCTCCAGAGACATTACAGTTATTACTGCATCCTTGTCAGGAAATGCCAGGCAGAACTGACCATAATTTCCATCGGATCGATAGGAACCGGCTTCCGGATTCATTACAAACTGATATCCATATCCAAAACCGGAATAAAGATTTCCCGGACTTCCTGCCACTGAATTATCCACCAGATTGGACGTTGCCATCTTCATGTACGACTCTGGCACCAGCTGTTTTCCATTATAATTTCCCTTGTGAAGAATCATCTGTCCATACCGGGTAAACTCATCAATATTCACATAAAGTCCATTAGCCGCATGCACATGCCCTTTCGGACACAAAGTCCAGTCTGGATTTCCAATTCCCAGCGGCTCAAAAAAGCGATTTCTCAAATATTCCAGAAGATTAACTCCCGCACGTTTTTCAATCGCGCAGCTGATCATATAAGTATTAAAATTGCTGTACAGCCATTCTGTTCCCGGTTTTTTTATCACTTTCGCATTCTCGAAGAAATATCGGATCCAGTCCGGAGTTGTGTAACGCTCCGGCCAGTCACAGAAAAACAGAGAGCTTTCCAAACCTGTAGTCATTGTCAGCATATTTTCCAGCGTTACATCCCCCAGATATCCTTCCGGATTCTCCGGTGCATACTCTGGAAAAATATCCACAATCTTCTCATCAAGTCGAATCAGCCCTTCATCAAGTGCGATTCCTGCCGCACAGGACACAACACCCTTGCAGGCAGACCAGGTGTTAAGGCGTGTCTTGACCGGCATTCTTTTATATTCTGCCGTTAACTGTCCTTCACGCCATATCTGCGCATACATAACATTGAGATTTTCTTTTAAAGTTTTGATAGCAAATTCATTGATCAGGTTCTGGTCTTTATTCATAAACATTAATCCTCCCACACACTTGTTTCCATCTTTACATCAGGACTTACACTTCTAAACCATCCGTAAGCCATGCATACTACAATGGCTATCAGACTGATGATTACTACCGGAAGTTTCAGGCTTCTGCAAGAATTGATAAAAATGCAGATATATGCAAACAGGCTCAAACAGCAGAGAAAATAATATTTTCCGTTAGAAATATGCATTGGTGATTTTTCCCATGCTTCTGCATGTTTTTTCGGAAGCTGGAAATAAGCATAAATCTGCAGAAATGCCACTGCTGATGCCAGAAGCATAATATTATTTACAACATCACTGATAGAAAAGTCCAGTAACACAGGTAATATTCCCATAAGATAAGTAAATGTCATCAGTTTCCAGTAAGCCCCTCTTCTGTTCTGAGCTGCCCATGATTTCGGAAGCCATCCATCTTTACAGGACTGTGCAACCGGAATACAGTTATTGGAAATTGTTGAATTAATGGATGAAGACAGTGCAAGTACCGGACCACCAATCATAAATACTGTGAAAAGTGCCGGATTTAAAATATTTTTTGCAACCAGGGTAAGCGGCTGTCCGGCTACCTGATCCAGAGGAAGCACACCACTTGCTACAATTGCAACACCGCCATATATAACCATCAGTGTCGGAATACAGTACAGAAGTGCCTTTGGAATATCTTTATGTGCCTCTTTTGCCTGTTTACCATAATTCATAATGCAGGAATATCCGTTTGTTGAATATACATACAGCATGATTGCGGAAAAGAATCCGGATGGACCATTGGAGAAAAAGTCTGGTGCTGTAAACTCAAACACCGGATTTTTCAGCTGGAGGCATCCCAGAACAATAAACAGACCAAGTGCAACAAACAGCAGGGTAACCAGAATTTTCTGTACCTTCGCCATTACATCCACACCACACAGATTGATGGCAAAGAACACACTCAGGGCTGCAATTCCAAACCATTTCGCATTAATCTGCGGCCACAGGGAATTTGCATACATACCAATTGCCACACCATAAGTCGCCAGATTGATCGTCTGTGGCAAAAATCCTACTGCATACATACCGGCAACTCGTTTGCCGGCCATATCTCCTACCAGAGAATAAAATCCTCCTCCAAGTTTCAGTGTAGATGTAATCCATGGAATTGGTGCAATCATCATAAATCCCCAGATACATGCAGCTACATATGCCAACCATGCTGACTGACCAGTCAAAAGAATTGCCGGTCCGATCAGTGTCAGAACACCCGATCCAATCGCCTGTCCTACACCGATTGTATAAAGATCACTTCGTTTCAGGTAACCGGTTTTTTCTTTTATTTCCTTTACTGTTGACGACATAAAAGCCCCCCTTTTTTATTGACTTTAACATTAATAGTGTAATTAATTCTTTTTCTGACGTCATATGAATTATTTAATGCTATATTAACATCTAGGTTTCAAGATTTCTATTGACAATATTATTAAAAATACACACTTTAATTTGTGCATTATTTACATCTTTTTTATGTTAAGAAGAATTTTTTACTCCATTATATTGTAATCAAACTTTACACCTGTTATAATTTATTATACTAATCGTACAGTACAGGAGGTTTTCATGAAAATAGAACAGTTGATCCGTGAAAAAGTATCTTTCCTTTCTGCCGGTCAGAAGAAAGTTGCCGAATATATATTACAACACCTTGATTCATTCAGTTATTCCACCCTTGCGAAACTCAGCAAGGAAATTTCCGTAAGCGAAACCACTATCATACGCCTTGCCTATTCCCTGGGATTTGAAAGTTTTTCTGAAATGCAGCGTACTGTACAGAATGATATTCTTTCCGTTCCTACGGTTATAAAAGACGATTCACTGCTGGATAGCGGAAATTTTTATCAAAACATCATTGCCAATGAACTCCATTCCATGGAAAGCTGGGCATCTCATCTGAATCAGGAAGATATGGATCAGATTGTTACCCATCTGAGCAATGCCAAAAAACGCCTCATTGTTGGTGCACGCTCTTCCTACAGTGCCGCTCTCTGGATGGGAACTCTGTTGAATCAGCTTCTTGGAAATACCAAGGTGGTTCACGAATTTTACGATTCCAATTTCGAATATCTCACAGAAGCATCCGAGGATACAGTTGTTCTTCTGATCTCTTTTGCCCGCTATACCAAATGGTCTCTGAAATATGCACAGATTGCCAAAAATCATGGTGCAAAGATACTCGCCATCACAGACAGCATTTCATCACCGGCATGGGCGCTGGCAGACCACGCTATCATTATAGAGATCAATCTCAATGAAATGGGATTTAACTCCTTCTCATGCCTCTATTGTCTGTTTGACAGTATTGTTGCAAAAATCCGCAAAACCAGGTGCAAATCCATCAGTACACGACTTCATGACCTAGAAGAACTTTATTCAGACTTTGATCTTTTTTACGAATAATAATTTCAGGGGGGGATTATCATGCAGGAAATTTTAGATATTTTTCTTGAGAAATCAAAGCAACATCATTCCAATATCATCTACGCACAGATATATAAAAATGATCTTCTAAAAGAAGAATTTAGACTTTTTCCGGTCAAAACCCGTTTAAATATATGGTCTATTAGCAAGCCTTTTGTTGCAATGGCCGCAGGTATCGCAGAACGTGAAGGACTGATCACTCTTGATGAATACATTTATCCTTGGTTTGAAAAATATTTCCCTTCCGACCCTTCTGAAAATCTGTACAAGATAAAGATCCGTGATCTTCTTACCATGTCATCCGGTCAGAAAGATCCGCTCTTTTTCTGCGATGGACCAGAGCGATACAGAGAAAAGGACTGGGTGAGATATTTCTTTCAGAATGATTCTTTTCCATATACACCTGGTACTCATTTTGTGTACAGCAATTTTTGTTCCTATATTTTATCTGTTCTTCTGGAAGAGAAATCCGGAACGGGTCTGCTGAATTATCTGCGATATCGTTTCTTTGAACCGGTTGGCATTCCGAATCCGGACTGGACCCTCTGCCCTCAGGGACATTGTATGGCAGCTAACGGACTGTATCTGACGATTGATGAATTGGCTCGTTTTGGACATCTGCTTCTGCATGAGGGTTCCCTGAACGGAAAACAGATCGTCCCAAAAAAATTCGTGATTGATGCCTGTCAGAAACATATCGATTCTTACAATCCACTGACGGAGCATCCGGATTACCAGAGCTATGGTTATGGATATTTCATATATATGGGACCTATGGAAGATACACTGATCCTGTCCGGCAATTACGGCCAATACTGCGTCGTTGATAAAAAACGTCAGATGGTATCCTGTGTCATGTCCCTGGATGGCAATGACCACAAAAAAATCCGTGATGACCTGGTGGATTCTCTTGCAGAATATTACGGTGTGAAAATTTCACATATATAAAAAAATGCCGCTCCCGCGGCCATATCATATGATATTCGCAATCCGCTCCGCTACTTGCTCATAAAAAAATGCCGCTCCCGCGGCCATATCATATGATATTCGCAATCCGCTAACGCTACTTGCTCATAAAAAAATGCCGCTCCGCGGCATTTTTTTATATCACTAACCAATCCTCAACCATAGCTGTATTATGTAGCAGTACTGCCTCATTTCCCTTTGTTACAAAAATCCTCTGCACAAACACATCCACAACTTCGCCTTCCTGGACGGGTTCTTCGTCAAGGCTTCTTCTGGCGCTGAGTGTGGTGTTTCCTACACGGACTTTCAGTTCCAGGCTGCTGCCGCGGAATGCGACTCGTTCTACGACGCCCTCTGTTGCGGAGCTTTTATATTTCTGCTCCTCGTTCTTCTTTGTCACTTTTACAAACTCCGGACGGACAATGGCTTTTTCGCCTCCCGGAACTTCCTCGAAGTGATTGAACACCTGATAATCATCGATCACAGAAGTCTGCCCGAAAAATCCCGCCGTAAACGCAGTATCCGGATTCTGATAAACCTCCAGTGGAGTTCCCTTCTGCTCGATCCGTCCACGGTTGGTAATAATAATTTCATCCGCCACCTCAATAGCCTCATCCTGATCATGAGTAACAAAAATGCTGGTGATCCCCAGCTTCTCGATCATATCCTTCAGCCAGCTTCGAAGCTCCGTACGGATCTTTGCATCGATCGCCGCAAAAGGCTCATCCAGAAGGAGAAGCTGCGGATTCGGAGCCAGAGCCCGGGCAAAAGCAACTCGCTGTCTCTGACCACCGGACAGCTGACTCGGATATCTTTTCTCCAGGTCCTTCAGCCCGATTAGCTCTACCAGTTCCATAACCCTCTGCTTAATATACTTCTTGTCCGCCTTCTGCACCTTCAGGCCAAATGCAATATTATCATACACCGTCATATACCGGAAAAGAGCATAATTCTGGAACACAAATCCAATGCCTCGCTCGCTGGCAGGCACATCATTGACCACTCTTCCGTCGATGATGATCTCACCGCTGTCCGGCTGCTCCAGACCGGCGATCATACGGAGAATCGTAGTTTTTCCGCTTCCGCTGGGCCCCAGAAGACCGATCAGCTTCCCCTTTTCGATACCAAAGCTTACGTTATCAGATGCCTTGTAATCCCCATATGTTTTATTGATATTTTTTAACTCAACGTACATCGCCTTTTTCCCCCTTTCCTTTATGCTCCAGAACATTTCTTGCGATCAGAAGGATCACCGCCAGGATCACCAGGATCGAAGAAACCGCAAATGCCGGAACATACTGGAATTCGTTATAAAGAATTTCCACATGAAGCGGAAGTGTATTTGTTTTTCCACGGAGATGTCCGGACAGTACGGACACAGCTCCAAACTCTCCCATGGCTCTGGCTGTACACAGCACAACACCATAGAGAAATGCCCACTTGATATGTGGAAATGTCACCTTGGTAAAAATCGTCCAGCCTTTTGCTCCCATCAATGCTGCCGCCTCTTCCTCATCGGACCCTATGGATTCCAGAACCGGTATGATCTCTCTGGACACAAATGGAAATGTGACAAAGATCGTTGCCAGGACAATTCCAGGAACTGCAAACACGATCTGTATCCCTGCACTTTCAAGAACAGAATAAAGAGGACTCTGCTTTCCAAAAACCAGGATATAGATAAGACCTGCGATAACCGGTGATACTGTAACCGGAACATCGATCAAAGTGGTAAGAAGCTTTTTTCCCCGAAAATGAAATCTGGTCATTGCCCATGCCGCACACAGACCAAAGATCGTGTTGCATACAACAGCCGCAGCCGTCGCCCCAATGGTCAGCTTCAGCGCTTTCAGCGTGTACTCATCTGTCACCGCCTGCACGTAGCACTGCCAGCCCTTGCTCAGCGCCTGGGTTACAACAACCACCAGAGGCAGTACCAGCATCACAAAAAGAAAGATCACGGAAATCCCGATAAGGATCCATTTCACCGGCCCGGAAGCCTGCTTCTTTTTTTCATCCATTATGCATCCCTCCCTCTGATACGTTTCGTATTTCTTGCCTGCACCAGATTCACACCAAACAGGATCAGGAATGATAGAATTCCGGTTCACCGATACCACACTCTTATACTTCTTATTCAGCTTCTTCAAAGCCTCTTTATTACATCTGCCGATGATGATCAGTCCGTCCCTTTTCCCTTCCACCTCATCATACATTCCGTCGATCAACCGGTCCAGATTCTCCCTTCGGCACTTCCGGTCATCGGAAAACACAGACATATACCATACTTTGGAAAGAATGCAGTTTTTATCATGGATCTCACTTTCGATCACCCGAAGGAGCTCCGCAAAAAACGGATCCGTTGTGGAAGAATCGGTTCTTGTCATCAGGATATTGATGTACCAGGTTTTCTCCTGCTTTGCGGAAACGCCTTTTTTCAGATTCCGGGCCGCCTCGTTGGGCACATAATTCATCTCGATAGCTGTTTTCCATATCTTGTCCCTGAGTCCGGAAACAGAACATTTATAATTGGGATTATTCAAAACTCTGGAAACCGTCGCCGGTGAAACCCCTGCCTTTTCTGCGATCTTCTTGATGGACATGTACCCGTCCCCTCCTTCTGAAAAAAGTCTGCCCGCTGCCAGTCCTGTAAGCTGCTCAACGTCATCTATGTAACTCAGCATCATCAGTGTAACAGAACTTTTTATCATTCCTTATTTCATAGTAATTAAATATGTTTTATATGATAATAAGAGTTTTAAAAAAAGTCAATCTTATTTTGTGAAAACGTGTTCTTTTTTTGCCTGCAATATATAAAAACAGACTGAGAACCTGATATATATTCTTATCAAGCTCCAGTCTGTTTTGCGTGCTCAAACATATAAGATATAACTATGAGTAAATAACAAATGCTGATTACTAATATCCTTTGAATTATTTAACCGTTACCTTACAGGTCAGTTTTTTGGAACCACTCTGAACGGTAATGGTTGCAGTTCCTTTTTTGATGCCTTTTACAACACCTTTGGATGTGACCGTTCCCCCATTTTCCAATTCACATTTATACTAAAATTATAAATTTCCCATCACATTTAATCAAGCTTTGTTTAGAATATTTTTGTCATATTTTGTCTGTTTACAGACATTTTTTAACATTTTTTCTACTATAAAAACCCGGCAGCTGCACATGTGAAAACTTTTGTACCTACTTTATTACCAAAATACCAAAAATACGACGTGCAGTTGTTCAAAATAAATATCTGTACTTTCTCCTCCTGCTCATAATAATCTCAAATACTCTTTCTTTATATTCCTGCGGATAATAACTTTCCATATCCAATATTTCTTTTACATCTTTTTCATTAAATTTCAGCCTTATCTGCTGACCATACAATTCTTCTGCAATCTCGATCTGCTCATCAAAATCTTCACACAGAGTTTTTGATCGTGCCTCCTCCATCAGATTATTTATATTTTCTTCCATCGGATAATCCATCTGTATATCTGATAGCAGTCCTGCACCGTTATCAAATATTGGACATAAATGATATTTTTCTTCTGCATCCATTAAGACTCCAATATTATGCATATGCCGATCTTCATTCATAAAAAATGTATCAATTGCCAGGATCTTACTCATATACTTTCCAAAATCGCTAATTCCCGTAATGCGTTCCGTCTGATCTACTATAAATTCCAGTCTTTCCGAATGTTCTGGAATCGTGAATAATTTTTTATAAAGACTTTCATTATAAAATCCATAAAAAAGTCTTTCTAATGTAATAAGTTGCCATCCCTCAGGCAAAAAATTTTCACTTTTACATCCCAGATATTTTCTTCTCTTATAATTAATCTCTTCTGTTTTATATAAAACATACTCTTCCTGTTTCAGTGAAGATTTTTCCAGCAAACGTGAAACAACATATTCCACCAATCCCTCATATCCCATATAATCAGCTTTATACCATACATTGTTCCTGCACCATTTCAATTGGTTTCCTTTTGACGATTGTCTGTCATTTGTTTTGATATCCTGTTCAAAAAGCTGTACCATCTTTACCTCTCAATCCTGATCCAGAAATCATCCTCTGCCATTCTTCCTTCGGTCTTTTCTATGATCATAAACGGATCATAAAATGGCAGATTCAAATCTTCTAATACCAATTTTATTTTGTCTCGTTGTCTCGGGAAACAACGAGATTCCAGAAATTCCTCGTATTCTTCAAAGGTTGGTTTTTCATTTCGGCCAAATGCTTTTTTAATAAAATTGTTTGTATAATTATATATTTTTACTTTTCTGCCTCTCTCATCCACATCAATAATCGTACATATTTCACTCTTAAACATGTACCATAAGCGTATCGGATATTCTTTTTCCGGCACGCGGAGGTTTTCCTCTATCTGAGGATACTCGTTTAAAATATGAACTAATGTCGTAACCGGTCCTGTAATATCCCGATTTTCACTTTCCCATCTTTCTATTGTTTTCTGAGATACATTTACTAACTTTGCAAAATCTTTTTGTGTAAGCTTCAATTTCTTCCTTAAAATTCGTATATCTTCTGCCCGTATCGAATGTTTCACAGCATATCCTGTCATTTTAGATTCCCCCTTTTTTATTAATATACCCTTATTTTAAGGGTATAACAAGCTATTTTATTCCTTATTTTAAGGGTTTTCTATATTTATAAAAAACCCGGCAGCTGCACATGTGAAAACTCTCCATGTTTCATCTGCCGGGCTTCTGTTTTTATTTTCTTTTGTATTCTTTCACTGTTATGGCGATTTTACGTACGCCTGCTTCATCGTTACTTCACCGTTATCTTACAGTTCAGTTTTTTCGCTCCGCTCTGCACGGTGATCACGGCCGTCCCTTTTCGGATTCCCTTTACAACACCTTTGGAATTTACCGTAGCGATCCTGCGATCCGAGGAACGGAAAAGAATCTTTTCGTCGCTGTAATACGGCACGGTCACTGCCTGGATCGTATATGTTTTTCCACGAAGTATGGTTTTTGTTTTGGGCACGCCGGTCATCTTTGCGGTCCTTACTGCGGCAGTATTGTTCAAAAAACGGAACCCATTTTTCTTTGCGTAAGTCTGAGCAGTAGAACCCTTTTTTCCGGCAATGACAAAAGTTTTATTTTTTCCACTATTGAAATTATAGCCGATCGCTTCTTTTTCTATCACTGTTTTACTGTTGAGGATCGTAATCTTTTTCATAGCCAGGCAATCATAAAAAGCATGGCTTCTGATCTTTTTCACACTGGCAGGTACTGTAATATTCCCCAGTTTTCGACAATTACTGAATACACCGTTCCCGATCTCTGTAAGCTTCTTCGGCAACGACACCTTTCTGAGATCTGGACAAAAAGAAAACGCACCTTCACCAATAACCGTAACACTGTCCGGAAAGCTTACTCCTGTCAAACCGCAATGCCGAAAGGCCGCTCTTTCTATCCTGGAAACGCCCTGTCCAAGCGTAACCTTTTTCAGCTTCATATCCGCCTCAAATAACGATTCCGGTAATATTTTCACACTTCCCGGAATGCTGACAGATTCCAGATTGTTACAGTAACTGAAAGCATATTCATCAATTTTTGTCACAGTTTTCGGTACATCCAGGCTCATAAGCTTACTCTGGTAAAAAGCATATGCACCAATACTTTTCATTCCATCAGGAAGCTTGATCCTGGTGATCGCAGTATCTCCAAATGCTCTTACTCCAATACTCCGCAGAGTTCCCGGCAACGAAATCCTCTTCATATTTCTGCAGCCTGAAAAGGTTCTGTCACCGATTCCCGTGATCCCAGATGCAACGGTTACTGTTTTTATCATTGCTGATCTGTATGAAAAATCATCGGTAACCTTAACCTCCCCTTTTCCCTGTATCTGCAGGTTTCCATTGGAGTACAACCGGTAAACAGCTTTGCTTCCACAGGAGCCCTTCGCAACAAGCTTTGCAGTGCTCTGCGCACCTGCTGTCGATGCTTCCTGTGCATATTCAGCCGCATAACCAGTCTGTGCATGTACAGCCACAGAAGATACACAGGACCCTGTCAGGATCATTGCCGTTGATAACAGTATTGCGATTTTTTTCCCAAACATAAAAGCTCCCTCCCTGAGAATCGATCGGATATCCACGATCTTCTCTCATGCAGCAACAAAAGGACCGACATACATCCGGTCCTCATGTTCATCATTTAGAATCTGTTGGTTAATCCAACCACATACATATCTTCTTTATATTCCGGGATCTTCACGAGAAGTCCCTCTGCAGTATCTTCAGTTTCTACCTTCACTGCCGGATCAAATGGTCTCAGCGCTCCGTGATAGCCCTTGATCAGGAATTCATTGGCGCCTTCCTTCAGATGATCTGCAAACACATTCAGATTTCCGTCTTTCTGTGTATAATGAAGCTCGATTCCACTCTCAAGCAACTCAGATTCACGGTCACTGCAGCGTGTTCCGTAAATACCGTCATGGTTTACCTTCAGCCATGCACCCAGGATCTTCAGTCTTCTTACCTGCTCCTCCGGGATAGTTCCGTCTGCCTTCGGGCCGATGTTCAGGAGAAGATTTCCGTTATTTGCCACTGTTCCGACAAGAAGTGAGATCAGATCCGGAACAGAGATCAGCTTGTCATCGCCTTCGTTGGCATTATAACCGAAGGATAAGCCCATTCCACGGCACATCTCCCATTTCTCATTTCTGTTTACAGAACCGGATTTATATTCCTTAGTAAGGAAATCGTAATAACGTCCGTTGAAACGGTCATTTACCACACCCTCCGGAACCTTATTGTAATAATGTGCAAAGAAATACGGCATCATCTCTTCACTCTGTGTCGGCCATCCGATATCATTCCAGAACACACTCGGTGCATAATCATCTACAAGCTCTTTCATCTGATTATAGGAATAATCTGCATATGCAAATGTCGGACTGGCTGTTCCAAACAGATCATCATCCTCAAAAATAGGATCGTTTGCATACTGCCAGTCGATCAGTCCGGAATAATACAGGCCCATGCGGATTCCTGCGTCACGGACAGCTTCTGTCAGCTCACCGGTGATATTTCTCTTCGGTCCCATTTCTACGGAATTGAAATGTGTATATTTACTTGGGAACAGGCAGAATCCGTCATGATGCTTGGTTGTCAGAACAACATACTCCGCACCTGCTTCTTTAAAAATCTCTGCCCACTGCTTCGGATCCCAGTTTTCAGCTTTCCACATAGGAATAAAATCTTCGTATTTGAAATCTTTTCCGTATTTTTCTATATGATGCTTATATGTAGGGCCTTTTCCAATGTTCAGAGAATTGTAATACCATTCTGCATACGGATTATCCGCAAACCATTCCTTAGAATCAACCTCTCCCAGCTCCCATGTATGCGGTGCAAATGCCGGCACGGAATAAATTCCCCAGTGGATAAAAATTCCAAATTTACAATCCTCATACCATTTTGGAACTGTGTGTGCATTTACAGAGTTCCAGTTTCCTGTGAATCTTACATCTCCCATAATTAAAATACCTTATCCTTTCTGTCCTTTCAAAAAGACATTATAATTTACTTGCTTCCCCCAACAGCTATTCTACTGTGATCTTCAATACCACCGGCATATCTCCCGCCTCAATAACCCCTCTTCCGCAGGAAATATCCAGTTCTTTATTTCTCGCAAATGCCGGATGCAGATCTGTTCCGAGGATCTCAATATCCCGGATCGTGGATTTCAAAAGCTTCATATCATTGCCAAGAGCTTTGATATGGATCTCTCCATCCTCCGGCCAGTGCAGAACAGTCGCATAAATATGATTGCTCTTACTTGTAAAACGGATATCCTCAGAAGTAAAGTGCTTATCATAGGTATCCGTGAAATGTCCCTCCGGAACCACCGTCGGTCCCTCTCCGAATATCTTCCAGTATCTGGTTCCGTATATCGCCTCTCCGTTTACCTTCAGCCATTTTCCCATTTCTCTCAGGATATGTGCATCCTCTTCCGGAATTGTTCCATCCGGCTTCGGTCCAATATTAAGAAGAAGTGCACCATTTTTGCTGACTACATCGATCAGATCCAGCACTACATCGGAAGGCTTCTTATAATCATTTCCAATGGTATAGCCCCAGGAGTTCTTAGCTACAGACGTATCATTCTGCCACAGATCCGGTGTGATATGGTCTAACTGACCTCTTTCCAGATCATTGACTGCGCTGCCGTAAACATATGCGTCAAATTTGGCATCAATGGCTGTTTCTTTTCCCCACTGTGCAGAACGGTTGTAATAATATGCTGCAAATTTACGAAGATACGGTTTCCATGCATACTGCTGGATCCACCAGTCAAAATACACGATGGATGGCTGATATTTATCCACGATCTCGCAGGTGCGGACAAGCCAGTCCTGCATATGCTCCTCTGTCGGAGGATTGTCATAAATATCACTCATATCTCTGGTGATTCCTGCTGCCGGCCCATAAAGATCCGCATATTCCGGATCATTGACATCAGCCTCCGGGATCTGACGACCTCCATTAAAGAACCAGTAATGCTCTGCTCTGTGAGAAGAAGCACCGAGAACCATTCCCTCTTTCTCAACCTCTGTCTTCAGCTCTCCGAGAATATCTCTTTTCGGTCCCATCTCAGCAGCGTTCCAGCGACAAAGGTCACTGGCATACATCTGAAATCCATCGTGATGCTCCGCTACCGGAACTACGAATTTCGCCCCCGCCTCTTTAAATAAGGCCGCCCATTCCTTCGGATCAAACTTCTCAGCCTTAAACTGAGGAATAAAATCCTTGTAGCCGAATTTATCCAGAGTTCCGTATTTCTCTGTATGATGCAGGTTCTCCTTAGAGCCTTTCACATACATATTTCTGGGATACCATTCGTTTCCGAAAGCCGGAACACTGTAAACACCCCAGTGGATAAAAATTCCGAATTTATCTCTTGCATACCACTTCGGCGTAGGATGCTCACAGAGGGAATCCCAGGTATCCGTGTACGGTCCCTGTGCGATCACCTCATCGATCCGAGAAAGGTATTCTTCTTTTTTCATCTGTTCGTCCTCTTTACATCTTTTATTTATATTGTATGGATGTCTCTATGTTATCATCAAACCTTTTGGTTGTATATGCCCAACAATTCACAAATAAAACGTTTCGTTTTTATATAAAACATACAACAAAAAAAGACCTTGATGATGTTTTTGTTCCAACTTCATCAAAGTCTTTTCTTTTTTACATAATATTCTCTTCGATCACCTTTTCGATCCGTCTCTTCACTTCTTCTGCGAGCTCTGTGGTATGCATATCTTTGTATTCCTCATAATACATCGGAGGAAGGATATGCACCTGTACGGTGATCCTCTCTGTAGAACCGGTATCAAAAGCCTTAAAGGAATCGATCAGTGCAACCGGAACGATCGGGCATTTCGTCTTGGTGGCAGTCTTGAAGCTGCCGCCCTTGAACGGTCCCGGATGATTTCCGTTTTTACTTCTGGTTCCCTCCGGAAAGATCAGATAATTACGACCAGCCTTCACTTCCCGTATTACATTGACAATGACCTGCATGGACTGCTTCAGGTCTTCCCTGTCAATGATAAAGGCCTTCATACAGGCAAAAACCTGCTTCAGAAAAGGAATCTCTCCAACTTCCTTCTTGGCAACTACCGAAAAAGGAACCGGGCATGCCCGGATGATCGCCAGCACATCAAACAGTCCCTGGTGATTCGGAAAAAACATAAACCCCTTTTCTTTTGGGATATTTTCAGCTCCATGCACATCAATATGGATATTTCCGCCTTCAATGGCATGCTCATCTATCAGTCTCAGGAATGCGTATTTCTTCTCTTCCGGATAATCATCTGTATGCGCTGCATACCAGCAAAGCTTGATCCACCAGTAAGGAACAAAGACTATATTTCTGAGTACCATCAGCAAAATCCGCTTCATTCTTACATCCTCCCGCCTCTGCTTTATCCGTTCAGTTTCCCTGCGATCTTATCCTCGTATCCCGGATTCTTTTTCAGAAAAACCTCATAAGCCTTTGTATAATCTGTATAGGTTTTCGTAGTCATAAATTTCTGATAATCCTTAGCAGCCTGCTGGCTGATCTTATCTGAAATCTCAGAAGGCGCATACAGATAATACTTTTTGTCCTGGACCTTTACAAGATAGGTACTGATACATGGATATTCCTGCTCGTTCTCCAGAACAAGATTATAGCGGATATAAACATAAGAATAATTTTTGTTTTCAGAAATGGAGCCACAGCTGTCGATATTTACATCCTTTACTCCATGGGCCTGAAAATATTTTATCGTGGAGGAAATCTCTGTTTTCGCCTCATCCGATAACTTATCCGCACTGTAACAGCCCTGCATCTTTTTATTCTTGCCTGCTGCTGCCGCTTTGATGTAGCCTTCCACAACCCCCTCCGGAGTTCTGTGGCTGATCTTTCCGCAGCCCCTGGCCGCCAGAACGATCACCAGCAGGATCAGAATGATCCCCGCCAGTGTCGCAATATGGACAAAATTCAGTTTTTTATTAGAGTATTTCAGCTTCTTTACTGATTTTTTTCTGCGTTTTTTCTTTGTCGTCGTCATGACTTATCCTCGACCTTATTCCTCTTCACTGCCTGTGACAGCTTCCTCTGCAGAGCCTTCTTCGTTATCGCCGGTTTCTCCGTCAGCTTTTTCGGTAGTTGTATCTGCTTCCGGATCTTTATCTCTTACCTTGGCGATACTTGCAACGGTTACACCTTCTGTAAGATTGATCATCTTCACACCGGAGGTGATTCTTCCAAGAACAGAGATATCCGCACACTGCAGACGGATAATGATACCCTCTGTAGTGATCATCATGATCTCGTTCTCTTCGTTGACAGCCTTGGCGCCGACAACATTTCCGGTCTTCTCGGTGATCTTGTAGCACTTCACACCCTTACCGCCACGGTTCTGGACAACGAACTCACTCATGGCTGTACGTTTGCCCATTCCGTTCTCGGAAACTACAAGCAGATAATCTCCCTGAGTGTTCAGCTGCATGGCAACAACTTCATCACCGTCAGTAAGATTCATACCTCTTACTCCCATGGACGCACGGCCTGTGCTGCGGACATCTGTTTCCTTAAAGCGGATACACTGTCCGTCCCTGGTCACAAGAATAATATCTTTATTATTATCAGTAGCCTTAACCTCGATCAGCTCGTCATCATCACGGAGAACGATTGCTGTAAGACCTGTCTTACGGACATTCTCGTAATCCTTGATCGGAGTTTTCTTCACAAGGCCTTTCTTTGTGGCCATCATCAGATAATGACCCTCTTCATATTTACGAAGCGGGATCACAGCTGTGATCTTTTCTCCCGGTGCAAGCTGCAGAAGATTGATGATCGCAGTTCCTCTGGCTGTACGACCGGCCTCCGGGATCTCATATACCTTCAGTCTGTATACACGTCCTGTATTAGTAAAGAACATGAGATAATGGTGCGTTGTCGTCATCAGAAGCTCTTCGATATAGTCATCCTCAATCGTCTGCATACCCTTGATTCCTCTGCCGCCACGGTTCTGGCTGCGGAAGTTGTCAACGGTCATACGCTTGATATAACCAAGCTTTGTCATTGCGATCACTGTATTTTCTCTCGGGATCAGATCCTCTGTAGAGATATCATATACATCGTATCCGATGGAAGTCTTTCTGTCATCGCCGTATTTCTCTGCAATGGCAAGGATCTCCTCACGGATCACTCGGAGAAGGAGCTTGCGGTCAGCAAGGATTGCCTGGAACTTGCGGATCTTCTCCATAAGCTCTGCATACTCAGCCTCCAGCTTCTCTCTTTCCAGACCTGTCAATGCACGGAGACGCATATCCACGATCGCCTGTGCCTGCACATCTGTCAGCTCAAAACGGTCGATCAGCTCCTGCTTGGCGATCTGTACGTTGCGGGAACCACGGATGATGCGGATCACTTCGTCAATATTATCAAGTGCCTTCAGAAGACCCTCCAAAATATGGGCTCTCTCCTGTGCCTTATTAAGATCATACTGTGTTCTTCTGCGAACTACATTCTCCTGATGCTCCAGATAGTACTCCAGCATCTCTTTCAGGTTCAGAACCTTCGGTTCCATACTTCCATGATTTGGAACAAGAGAAAGCATGATCACACCAAAAGTATCCTGCAGCTGTGTATGCTTGTAAAGCAGATTCAGGATCACGTTGGCATTGGCATCCTTACGAAGATCAATACAGATTCGCATACCCTCACGACTGGAATGGTCGTTCAGGTCTGTGATCCCGTCGATCTTTTTGTCACGGACAAGCTCTGCGATCTTCTCGATCAGACGTGCCTTGTTTACAAGGTACGGGAGCTCGGTAACCACGATACGGGATTTACCGTTTGGCAAAGTCTCGATATTTGTCACCGCACGGACACGGATCTTGCCACGTCCGGTACGGTAAGCTTCCTCGATCCCTCTCGTTCCGAGGATGGTCGCTCCTGTAGGGAAGTCCGGTCCCTTTACGATCTCAAGAAGCTCCTCCATAGCTGTTTCTCTGTCTTCTTCTACAATGTTGTCAATGATCTTAACAACTGCATTGATAGTTTCACGAAGGTTATGCGGCGGAATATTGGTTGCCATACCTACCGCAATACCTGTAGTACCGTTTACCAAAAGGTTCGGAAAACGTGCCGGAAGCACAACCGGCTCACGCTCTGTTTCATCAAAGTTCGGCTGAAAATCAACCGTATCCTTGTTGATGTCAGCAAGCATCTCCATGGATATCTTGCTGAGACGTGCCTCTGTATATCGCATGGCAGCCGCACCGTCACCATCCACGGAACCAAAGTTTCCATGTCCGTCAACCAGCGGATATCTTGTGGACCATTCCTGAGCCATATTGACCAGCGCACCATAGATGGAGCTGTCACCGTGCGGATGATATTTACCCATGGTATCACCGACAATACGCGCACATTTTCTGTGTGGCTTGTCAGGACCATTATTCAGCTCGATCATAGAGTACAGAACTCGGCGCTGTACCGGCTTCAGACCGTCTCTTACATCAGGCAAAGCTCGTGAGGCGATAACACTCATGGCATAGTCGATGTAAGATTCCTTCATCGTTTTTTCCAGATCCACTTCGTGGACTTTGTCAAAAATATTATCTTCCATTCTTCTTTATTCTCCTAGATATCAAGATTCTTAACGAATCTTGCATTTTCTTCGATAAATTCACGTCTTGGCTCTACCTTGTCTCCCATAAGAGTGGTAAATGTCAGATCGATCTCAGATGTGGCAGCTTCGTCCATGGTCACACGGAGAAGGATTCTCTTCTCAGGGTCCATAGTAGTCTCCCAGAGCTGCTCGGCATCCATCTCACCCAGACCTTTATAACGCTGGATCTTATTGTTTCCGTCACGTCCGATCTCGGTAAGGATATTGTTCAGCTCATCATCGTCATATGCATACCATACCTTTTTGTTCTTCTCCACTTTATAGAGAGGAGGCTGCGCCAGGTATACATATCCCTGCTTGATCAGCTCCGGCATGAAACGATACAGGAAGGTCAGAAGCAGTGTTGCGATATGCGCACCGTCAACATCGGCATCGGTCATAATGATGATCTTGTGATAACGAAGCTTGGAAATATCAAAATCCTCATGGATTCCGGTTCCGAAGGCAGTAATCATTGCCTTGATCTCTTTGTTTCCGTAAATCTTATCCAGACGTGCCTTCTCAACATTCAGGATCTTACCACGCAGCGGAAGGATTGCCTGTGTGGCACGGTTTCTCGCTGTCTTGGCAGAACCGCCCGCGGAATCTCCCTCTACGATATAGATCTCACAGTTCTCCGGATTCTTGTCAGAACAGTCTGCAAGCTTTCCCGGAAGCGACATGCTGTCCAGTGCGGATTTTCTTCTTGTAAGGTCACGTGCCTTTCTGGCTGCCTCTCTGGCTCTCTGTGCAAGAACAGATTTCTCAACGGTAGCCTTGGCAACTGCAGGATTCTGCTCCAGGAAAATCTCCAGCTGTTTACTTACAACACTGTCTACCGCACCTCTTGCCTCACTGTTTCCAAGCTTCTGCTTGGTCTGACCCTCAAACTGCGGATTCTCGATCTTAACACTGACGATCGCAGTCAGGCCCTCACGGATATCATCACCGCTTAAGTTCGGCTCACTGTCCTTGAGAAGCTTGTTCTTACGTGCATAATCATTAAATGTATTGGTGATCGCATTACGGAAACCGGTAATGTGTGTACCGCCCTCCGGTGTATTGATATTGTTTACAAAGCCATAGGTGTTCTCTGTATAAGAATCATTATGCTGCAGCGCAACCTCTACAGACACGCCGTCCTTCTCACCCTCACAGTAAATGATCTCCGGGTAAAGAGCCTCCTTGCTTCTGTTCAGGTAGCTTACAAACTCACGGATACCACCCTCATAGTGGAATACCTTCTCGCGCTCCTGTCCCTCTCTCTTATCCTCCAGTACGATACGAAGACCCTTAGTCAGGAAAGCCATCTCACGAAGTCTCTGTTTCAGGATATCATAATCATAAACAGTCTCCTCAAAGATCTCCTTGTCCGGAAGGAAATAAACCTTCGTTCCTGAAAGCCCCGGATCACAGTCACCTACCACCTTCAGCGGGTACATAGTTTTGCCACGCTCATATCTCTGTTTGTATTCCTTACCCTCTCGGTAGATGGTAACCTCCAGCCATTCGGAAAGTGCATTTACAACAGATGCACCAACACCGTGAAGACCACCGGAAACCTTATATCCTCCACCGCCGAACTTACCGCCTGCGTGAAGAATGGTAAATACAACCTCAACTGCCGGAATACCAGCCTTATGATTGATACCAACCGGAATACCACGACCATTATCTGTAACTGTAATGGAATTATCCGGATTGATATCTACATGGATCTCCGTACAAAAACCAGCCAGTGCTTCATCGACTGCGTTATCCACGATCTCATATACGAGATGATGAAGTCCACGGCTGGAGGTACTTCCGATATACATTCCAGGCCTCTTACGTACGGCTTCCAGTCCTTCCAGGATCTGGATCTGATCCGCGCCGTATTCTGTATTCTCTGCGCCCATGTCATTCCTCCTGTTCTTGTCGTCCGGACGTGTTTGAAAATTCATTTCTGCAGAACCATAGCAGCTTCAGAAATTATTACATCAAATCCTGAGCAAGATAAACTGATCTGTTAATTTCAGGAAATACTGTATTTTCATTTTGCAGAAAGCAATTCTCAAACCCGCTCCGGAAGTGTCATTTATACCTGTAAAATAAATATTTTTTACATACGAATACAGAGTTTATTATAGCACAAAAAAGCCTGTATTTCCACGCAAAATCATAGGAAATACAGGCAAAAAAGTATCTTATTAAATGCAATTTCAAATTACATAGCACAATATGCGCTTAAAATATATGGAATATTCAGCTACTCCAGTAAAAGCCCAAATTCCTTTAACAATTTCTTCTGGTATTCCGGATCTGATGCAGATTTTATAATATCAGACGTCCTGCCCAGCTCAGCAAGGCAGAGGATCAAACTGTTAATACTATGTTCTCCCTGCTGCATTCCCTGCTGCATTCCCTGCTGCATCCCATCCTTTATTCCATCCTGCATTCCAATTCCATAACCTTCATCATAGCCAGCCTGTAAACTTTTTCTTATCTTTTCCTCGATCTGATCCTGTATGATCCGATTTAATGCTTCACACATACAATCCGCCTCCCTGAATTTTTCTTCATTAGCCCTTACGATCATCTGCATGACTGATTCGTACAAAGGATTTTTCTGCTTTTCTCTGTATTCATTGAGAAGTCGTTTCATATCTTCCTTATCTTTTATTCTATCAGTCAGACTTCTCAGCCACAGATTTTTCTTCTTCGACAACTGTTCCGTTACAATAACCTGAATTGGGATCTTAGACCCTGTTACGTAATAAATTCCTTCTTCTATCTTTTTTATCCGGCATTTCCAAAACTCCCTCAAATGCCGGAGCATCTTCCGGGGATATGCCCTGCTTACCAAAGAGATCGTAATCTGCTCAATTGGGATTTCATCCTCAGTTACCGTATCTGCTTTATAAAAAAATGCATATCCACACACCTTATAAAAATCATTGATGCTTATATAATCCGTCGGACTCTTATACTCAATGATATTATATTTCCGGAATATCCTTCCGATGTTTTTATTAATGGGGATATCGGTCTTCTTTTTGATCACAAGCGCATCGATCTCCATTGGTTTCGTCCCAAGCTGATGCTCATTCTCAAAAATCAGATTCTCCCTTTCTGACTCCAGTTCTATCTGGATATCAGCAAAAAATGCAGGATGCCACTGCCGCAGATTAGAGCTGTTTGTTCTGTTTTTGTTTACGATCATACACGACTCCTCTATTTTGATTTCAAGGAGCCTCATCTGAAAACTCCTGCTGAAAAATGGAAAAAAGCATGAATTTTCTGAGATGACAGGCAATCTGCCTGATATATGAAATGTAATAGAAAAATAAGATTATTTTTAGAAAAATATGCTTTTACAGCATTTCCATAGAATCCCGGAACTGCTTTTTATTTTTGATAAGATCAGCTTACCACAATATGGTCTATGCTGCAAGCAAATCATTTCGACAAAATCCGCACAGTACTTTTTATTACCACAAAAAAAAGCCACATACGTTCCCAAAAATCCTTGGTCACAGTATGCAGCTTATTCAATCATCCACGATCACGTTACCTACGATCCGTACCACAATTACACCTGATCATTCAGCAGAACCTTCTCCATCCAGAAGCGCCTTATAAATATCCCGCTTGGAAACACCACGATCCCTGGCAGCAAGCTTCATGGCATCCTTCCTGGAATTCCCCTGCTGCTCATACATCGCCACATGCTCCGCAATGGAAATCTCCTCCCAGGAAGCACGCTTCTCCGCCTCCATCTCACTGCGGCTCCTGCCCTCGATCACAAGAACACACTCACCCAGCGGATTCTCATCTTTATAAAAATCCATCAGATCATCGATCGTAGTCCGGAATGCCGTCTCATGCTTCTTGGTCAGCTCTCTGCAAAGAGTCATCCGGCGGTTGCCAAGCGCCTCTCTGAGCTCACCAAGAGTCCGTACAAGCCTGTGAGGTGCCTCATACAGGATAATAGTCCTGGTTTCACAGGAAAGCTCCTCCAGGATCGTTTTTCGTTCTTTCTTATCCGCCGGAAGAAAAGCCTCGAAAGCAAAACGCCTGGTATGCAGGCCTGACAAAGTCAGAGCAGTGATACAGGCAGCAGGACCCGGAAGTGAAGTCACTTCAATTCCGGCTTCATAACACATGGCGGCAAGCTCCTCCCCGGGGTCTGAGATACCCGGAGTACCTGCATCTGTGATCAACGCAATGTTTGTACCCGCCAGCAGCTTTTCCACGAGGACATGGCCCTTATCGATCTTATTGTATTCGTGGTAGCTGGTCATGGGGGTTTTTATATCAAAATGATTCAGAAGTTTTATGCTGTTGCGGGTATCCTCCGCAGCGATTAAGTCCACTTCCCGAAGGGTTCTTAGTACTCGAAGGGTGATGTCTTCGAGGTTTCCTATGGGGGTGGCACATAAGTATAGTTTTCCGTTTTGTTTCATATTTTCCTCTTTTCTCACTTGGCCGTGGGGGACTTTTTTCTCGATTAACTGCGAGGGATTTATATCGCTTAACCGCGGGGATTGTTGTAAGTTTGGAAACTTCGAAAACCGCAAAGGGGCCGCAAAGCCGCGCCCCCTCTGCACACCCCTTGGGCTTTTTTTAAGTAGTGCAAGGGATTCGTTGTTCTTATTTGTTGACTTGTGTCTGTATGCTTCGGTATTCAGCGCACTACGCTGTGCCGATGTTGTTTTATTTCTTCACTTTCTCTGTGATTCACTTCCGGCAAGGTGTCTGTATTCTTCGGTACTCAGCGCGCTACGCTGTGCCGATGTTGTTTTATTTCTTCACTTTCTCTGTGGTTCACTTCTGGCAAGGTGTCTGTATGCTTCGATACTCAGTACGCTACGCTATGCCGATGTTGTTTTATTTCTTCACTTTCTCAGTGATTCACTTCTGGCAAGGTGTCTGTATTCTTCGATACTCAATGCGCTACGCGTTGCGATCTCTCGCTTTGAATCTCAGGCGAGGGGAGGCAGGCTGCTGGTGGTGACGTTAGCGGAGCCCCCGTCAGCGAGGTGAGGATAGCTGCTGCCACCGAGCGCACTGTTTGAGCGAAGCGAGTTTGCGCGAATGGCAGCAAACCGGCGCCGCAGCCGAGCAGGGGGCGCAGCGTGTCACCACCAGCAGCCTGCCTCCCCTCGCCGTCCCTTCACCAACCGAAGTACCACAGCCACCACTACCTCCCAGCCATCCAGCGCAGCGCCGATGGCCCAAACCCTCCCGAGCAGCCACCCAATCTCTCACAACCAACCAAACAACCAACCAGGCAGCCACCCTAAGCCACAACATCACAACATTCACACCATCCGATACAACTTCAAAACATCCTCCGTATAAACCCCAGGCCGCTCATAAACCACCAGCGGCCGCTCAACCCGGATCCTGGAATTCCCGCCCTTACAAGCCTCGATCAACACCATATTCGGCTCCTTATCAATAAAAGGATACACCAGCTGCATCCTCTTAGGCTCCAGCTTATACTTCGTCAAAGTCGCCATCAGCTCCACAAGCCGAAACGGCCTGTGCACCAGAAAAAACCGCCCCCGGTCCTTCAGGACCCGGGCAGCCTGACAAGCAACATCATCAAACGAACACAAAATCTCATGCCTCGCGATCGCCTTCGGAAGATGCGGATTCGTCAACCCATGCTGCCCGATCATATACGGCGGATTACACGTCACCACATCAAAAGAAGCCGCCCCAAAAATCCCGGCAGCCTCCCTGATATCACCCTCAACGATCCGAACCCTGTCCTCAAGACCATTATACCTCACACTACGGTCAGCCATCTCCGCACACTCATGCTGGATCTCCAGCCCCGTGAAATGCTCCCCATCCGTACGATCCGAAAGCAAGATCGGAATGATCCCCGTACCGGTCCCCATATCCAGCGCAACCTCACCCCTCTTCACCCGGGCAAAGCCAGACAACAGAACCGCATCCATCCCAAAGCAAAACTTCTTCGGATCCTGGATCACAAACAACCCATTCTGAAGATCATCCACACGCTCACCGCAATAAACCAGATCACTTCTCATTCGGCTTCGAATCTCCCTTTTTAACCTCTTTCTCCTCGTGGTCAGCAGAACCACCCTTACCCTTTTTTCTCTTAGGGCGGAACCTCAGATCACGGACCGGAAACTCCTGGATCTCCTTCTCGTCATTCACCTCAACCACGATCTTAACCATCTGCCGGAGAACATTCACACTCTGGACCGTACCCGAAACACCCTGCGGCGTCGTTACCATATCACCGATACCCGGAAGATTCCGGTTCAGCTCCTCATAAGTCTCCTGCTCATTCTTCAGACAGCACATCAGACGACCACAGACACCAGAAATCTTCGTCTGGTTCAGAGAAAGATTCTGCTCCTTCGCCATCTTGATGGAAACCGGCGCAAACTCCGAAAGATACGTATGACAGCAAAGCGTCCTTCCACAGATACCAATACCGCCAAGGATCTTCGTCTCATCACGGACACCGATCTGACGAAGCTCGATCCTGGTCTTAAACACAGACGCCAGATCCTTAACCAGCTGCCGGAAATCAATACGGCCATCCGCTGTAAAATAAAACAGCACCTTGTTATTATCAAAGGTATACTCCGCATCGATCAGCTTCATATCAAGCTCATGCTCACGGATCTTCTTCTTACAGATCTTAAAAGCCTCTTTCTCCTTCTGGCGGTTCTCAGCCTCATGATCCTCGTCCTCCTTCGTTGCAACACGGAGAACCTCCTTCAGCGGATGGACCACCTCGTCCTCCTTCACGCTGCGCGGCTCCAGGACAACACGGCCATACTCCACACCACGGGCAGTCTCCACGATCACATGATCGCCGACCTTCACCTTATAATTCTTAGGATTAAAATAATAAATCTTACCAACGTTACGAAATCTGACTCCAACTACCTTTTCCATTCTATTTCTCCCTAATTGTCAGGAACAGGAGCTCCAGGGCAAGTTCGAGATTAACATTGGCACGGAGACGCACCTTCGTCTTCTCCAGTGCCTCAAGGATTTTTTCGATATTCTCATAAGAACGCTCGCTGGCCTGCTCTCTGATAAAATTAATCTCCTGTTTAAAAACCAGGTTGTCAATTTCCCTTGTTGCCTTAAACATCAGAACATCGCGGAACCAGAACTGGAAAATATCCAGATAATCATTGATATTATTCTTATCAGCAGTCAAAGTCTTGATCGCCTCTGTCAGCTCATAAACCTCCATGGAATTGGCATATTTCAAAATCTTCAGGGCATTGGCAGTCATATCTGCAAACTCCTGAGAAGTCGCAGCCTCCTTCGCCTTGCCGATACTGCCCTGCGCATAAGACGCATCGATCTCAGCCTGATAATCCGGCACCTGAAGATGCTCCATCAGATATTCCTTCACAAGACTGTCATCCACCACCTTCAGATCCAGACGCACACATCTGGAACGGATCGTAGGAAGAAGACTGTCGATATTGCTTGTCAGCAGCATGATCACCGCATATTCCGGCGGTTCCTCGATAGTTTTCAAAATGGCATTCTGCGCCTGCACCGTCATCATCTCCGCATCCGGAATGATATAGATCTTATACGGACTGCAGTACGGCTTGATATCCACATCACGCACAACCTGGTCACGCACCTCGTCAATGCTGATGCTTCCAGGCTTCTCATGAGTTACTGTAATGATATCCGGATGATTCTTGCCGATCACCTTCTTACAGGAATCACAAGTCATACACGGTTCAGACTCTCCCGATTCACACTGCAGCGCTGCCGCAAAAGTCCCCGCAAGAAGCTTCTTGCCGGATCCCGGTTCCCCTGTAAAAATATAAGAGTGGGATACCTTCCCTGTCTCTATCGCATTCTTCAAATGCCTGATTATATCGTCATGGCCGATGATGTCATGAAATCCTGCCATAAGAATCACCTCTTTCTGCCTTTTGTGCCCTCCGTTATACCCGGCGGACATCTTTCAACTAATTATAACATAATCTTCTGTATAAAAAAAACTATTTTTCCTTATTGTACAGATTTTATATAATTTACGATCTCCTTCACACATTCATCCAGATTATGATTCTCAAAACGCTTCCATATACCTGCTTTAAGAATATTTTCCTCGGAAAAATCATTCTGGTCTGCAAGAAAACGCCTGCACATCTCCTCGTACTTCGGCACCTCCTGGGTCTTCTCCCTGGCAAGCGCACGCTCCAGACGCTCTCCGTCTTCCACCTCTATATAAACCGGCCACATCACTTCATTGCCGTAATACTCCCGGAGCCTCACAAAAGACTCCAGTGTACCGATCCCCAGATAGCTGTCATTACCCACAGACACCTGCCCGTCATCCGCAGTAAAATATGTCCACGGCCCGTAAACTGTCTGATAAGTACGCGCCTCGATCAGCTTCCCGTTTCTTCGGAACTCCTTCAGTTTATTCTCATCTGCAAAAAAATATTCTCTTCCGTTCTCCTCTCCATCCCGGATCGGACGGGTAGTATAGATCACAAGCCGCTTAAGCCCCAGCTCCTGATTCCCCTCCAGCTGTCTGTAAATACTGTCCTTACCGGAAGAGCTTTTTCCCATAATGTAAAAAATCTTTCCCATATGTCTCCTCTGTTACATCTCATTTCTCACAACGCACACCGTCTCACTGGTCTGGTCGCTCAGACCCTGGACCTCAAAGCCCTGTTCCAGGTATCTTCTCACATTTTTTACGAAATGTCCAGAAATCTGTTCCCCCGGAACGATCAGCGGGATCCCCGGCGGATAAAGATACGCAAACTCCCCGGACGTACGTCCGATACACTCATCCAGCGGACACCGCTCACTCTCCGCATCCATAGCCTGGGAGATCCGCATAATCTGCTTCATTTTTCCGTTTTTCAAAGGCTCCTTCTCCACAGCCTCTTCTCTGTATTTTAACGATTCACGGCGGTCGATCTCTTCAATAGCATCACAAAGCCTCTCAAAACCCTCCGCCGTATCACCCACAGCCGCCAGCGCCAGCACATAATTCTCCGCCTCCATCTCCATTTCCAGATGAAACTCTCTCCGGAGGATCTTGTGCAGCTCCCGGCCGTTCAGCGAACTGTTCACAGTAGAAAGCAATATCTTGGATCTGTCAAAATCAAAAACTCTCTGGCACTCACAGGCCTGCGGCGTTACCAGCCGGATATACTTACACTCGGAAAGACGCCTGCGTGCTTTTTCCAGATTCTCCGTAAACACACGGAACATCTCATCCCCCTCACGCTCCAGCTTATCCATGCACGCATCAATGCTGCCCATAAGAATATAAGAAGGACTGCTGCTCTGATAGATTCCCAGAAAACGCTTCAGTTTTTCCCGGCTCACACGATCACTGCACAGGTGGATCACCCCCGTCTGGGTCAGACAGGGCAGCGTCTTATGCACACTGTTGATCACCACATCCGCACCAAGCTGCGCCGCAGACACCGGAAAATAATCCGAAAACCGAAAATGCGCCCCGTGAGCCTCATCCACGATCAGCGGCACACCATAGCGATGCGCGATCTCCGCGATCCTAGCCACATCCGACACGATCCCGTCATAAGTCGGTGAAGTGATCAGCACCGCCTGGATCTCCGGATTTTCCGCCAGATACATTTCCACACGACCGGGTGAAATCCCTCCGTTTATCCCCAATTTCGGATCTTCATGTGGATAAATATACGTGGCACTCAGCTCCCGCAGATAAATCGCATGGTAAACCGCCTTATGGCAGTTCCTTGCCACCAGGATCTGTCCCCCCTTATCCACAGCCGCAGACACCGCCGCCAGGATCGCCCCGGAGCTTCCATTAATACTATAAAAACTCTCCGGCACACCATAAAGCCGTGCGACATCCTCCTGGGCCCTTTTCAAAATATCCTCAGCATGATGCAGGTTATCAAACCCGTCAATCTCCGTAATATCCATCTCCACCGGAAAATCCCCCTCCACAGCCAGCGGATTTCTCTTATGCCCCGGCATATGAAACGGATAAAAATCACTCTTACCGTACGCTTCCAGTTTCTTGTATAATCTGTCTTCCATAGTTCGTCCTTTCAAAAAATCCACCTCTGTTACTTTCCTCATATCAATATCACAGTTAGTTTCATTATACCTGAAACGAATTTTTCTGTCACTGACGATTATCCATATTTCAGATTTTTGCATCTAAGTCGGATGTATACCGTGGTAAATTTTCGCAGTAAACAGGTTGACAAAATATCATCTCGCACATATAATAATTTCAGAATCAAAAAACACTTTGTGTTTTTGTAAGGACGGCGTTGCGACGGCGTTCTATTTTTTTGCCAAAAAACAAGGAGGGGCTATCACCAGACGATATTCCCCTCCATTTTTATCACATCTCAGCAAAATCGATTCTCAGATCCTCATAGATCCCCACCTTGATTGAATCCTGAAATGTATACTGCTCCGTATCCTCATTTTCAAAATCATACACCATTACCAGCTTCTTCACAGGATCCACGATCCAGTACTCTCTCACACCGGCAGTCCTGTATTTAAACAGCTTGGTATAATAATCCATACGCCTGCTCGCCGGAGAAACGATCTCGATGATCCAGTCCGGAGCCCCCTTGCATCCCCTGTCATCCAGCTTATCCGGATCACAGATAACAGAAACATCCGGTTCCACATAAGTATTCGTCTTCTCATCCAGATACACCGCAAACGGTGCGGCAAACACCTCACATTTCCCCTTGTTAGAATCTATATAGTTACCTATCTTTCTGGACAAGATACTTGAAATCCTCTGATGCATCGTATTCGGCGGCGCCATATAATAAATATGTCCATCGATCAGTTCCGCTCTTTCACCCTCCGGCAAAGCATAAATATCCTCTATCGTATAAATTCTTTCCCTCAACAGCGGCATATCTCCACTCCTCTCAAAAGCACCCGACAGATCATACACCATCATTCCGATCTGCACTCATACACCTGCAGCAGCTCCATCCGAAGCCTTCCCCGCAGGCTCACACCTTAAACCGGTACCCCACACCCCAGATCGTCTCAATATACTGCGGCTTGGCCGTATTAAACTCGATCTTTTCACGGATCTTCTTGATATGCACCGTAACCGTAGCGATATCACCCACAGACTCCATATCCCAGATCTCCCGGAAAAGCTCCTCCTTTGTAAAAACCCTGTTCGGATTCTCAGCCAGAAAAGTCAAAAGATCAAACTCCTTGGTAGTAAACGTCGTCTCCTCACCATTGACCCACACACGCCTGGCCGTCTTATCGATCTTAATACCACGGATCTCGATCACATCATTCTTATGCACATTGGAACCAACCAGCCGGTTATAACGCTCCATATGCGCCTTCACACGTGCAACCAGCTCACTTGGGCTGAACGGCTTGGTCATATAATCATCCGCACCAAGACCCAGTCCGCGGATCTTATCGATATCATCCTTCTTGGCAGAAACCATAATGATCGGCGTATTCTTCTCCTCACGGACCTGCCTGCAGATATCAAAGCCATCCACCTCCGGAAGCATCAGATCCAGGATGATCAGATCAAACTCCTCCTTCATGGCACGTACAAGCCCCGTATCACCACGGTTCTCGATCTCCACCTCAAAACCCGAAAGCTCCAGATAATCCTTCTCCAGATCCGCGATCGCTTCCTCATCCTCTATGATCAAAATCCTACTCATTCATCGGTACCTCCTGATATTTTCTGAGAACAAAATACATGATCGTTCCGATCCCCAGCCGGCTTGTGGCCCAGACCTTTCCACCATGATCCTCCATGATCTTCTTTACGATGGAAAGTCCGATACCGCTTCCTCCCTTGGAAGAATTCCTGGAAACATCGGTACGGTAAAAACGGTCAAAAATATACGGCAGATCCTTGGCGGCAATCCCCTTGCCGTTATCCTCGATCTCCACCTGGATAAAATCACCCACATCCTTCACCCGAAGCTGGATGATCCCCCTTGGCTTCTCCATATACTTAATGGCATTACTCACGATATTATGGATCACACGGCGGATCTGCTCACCATCCGCAATAACCTGCACACCCTTCTCCACATAATTGGCATACACAAGCTCGATCCCCCTGGTCTCCATCTCAAGCCCAAGCTCCTCCGCACAATCCGAAAAATAATCCTCCACATTCAGCTTGCTGAACGTATACGGAATACGGTTGGTATCGATCTTGGAATAAAAGGTCAGCTCATTGATCAGATGATCCATCTCATTGGTCTTATTATAAATGGTACGCACATACCGGTCCATCTTCTCCGGCGTATCCGCCACACCATCCATGATCCCCTCCACATAACCCTTCACCGCAGTGATCGGCGTCTTCAGATCATGGGAAATATTGCTGATCAGCTCCTTATTCTCCTTATCCATCAGGATCTTCTCTTCCGTGGACTCCTTCAGACGCTTACGCATCTCCTCAAAATCCTGACAAAGCTGGGAAAATTCATCATTCCCCTCAACCTCCAGCACAAAATCCAGATTCCCCTCCTTGATGTTCTTGGTAGCCTTCTTAAGCTTCACCAGCGGAACCGCAATGCTCCGATAGATCCACAGCCCTACGGACAATGCGGTAAAAACAAGGATGATCGTTGCGGTCAGGATCATATCCTTAGCCATCAGCTTCACCTGGCTGCTGGAAGACTGCGGCAGCGAAATATCATAGACCATCTGGCTGGAATCCGAAGCCTGGCTGCTGCTCTCCTGCACATACTTCGCCTGCGTCTGGCTGAACCCGTACAGACTTGCGGAAAAAAGAAGCAGCGGCAGCAGGATGATCGCAACGAAGCCCACAATAATACGTGTTTTTAACTTCATCTGTATCTCCGTCCTTTATAAATTCACACATTCACATACACGTATTATAACATAAACTATATTCCCTATCTCTAAATTTTCTATAAAAAACCCCATCTCACCATGCAAGAAGCCCCCGGTACTGGCACTACCGGGGGCTTCACTCTTTATTCTTCTGAAACGATTATTCGTAGCTGTTGCAAAGATACTTCTTCAGAGTCTCAACCTTGTCCAGATGCTCCCATGGAAGATCAACATCTGTACGGCCGAAATGACCATAAGCAGCAGTCTGCTTGTAGATCGGACGGCGAAGGTCAAGCATCTTGATGATACCAGCCGGACGAAGATCAAAATTCTCACGAACGATCTCAACAAGCTTAGTCTCAGAAAGCTTACCTGTTCCGAAAGTATTCACACTGACAGAAGTCGGATGCGCAACACCGATCGCATAGGAAAGCTGGATCTCACACTTGTCAGCAAGACCGGCTGCAACAATGTTCTTTGCAACATAACGTGCAGCATAAGCAGCAGAACGGTCAACCTTTGTGCAATCCTTACCGGAAAAAGCACCGCCGCCGTGACGTCCTGTTCCGCCGTAGGTATCAACGATGATCTTACGACCTGTCAGACCACTGTCACCGTGAGGTCCGCCGATAACAAAACGACCTGTCGGATTGATGAAATACTTCGTATCCGCATCAACCATATCAGCCGGAATGATCGCATCAAAAACATACTTCTTAATATCCTCATGGATCTGCTCCTGAGTAACATCCGGATCATGCTGTGTAGAGCATACAACAGCATCGATTCTCTTCGGCTTGCCGGCCTCATCATACTCAACAGTAACCTGAGTCTTTCCATCCGGTCTTAAATATTTCAGAGTGCCGTCCTTACGAACCTTTGTCAGCTGCTGAGCAAGCTTGTGAGCCATGTTGATGGCATATGGCATATACTCCTCAGTCTCATTGGAAGCATAACCAAACTGAAGACCCTGGTCACCGGCACCGATGGAATCCAGCTCGTCCTCATTCATATCGTCCTCTTTCTGCTCAAGAGCCTTGTCAACACCCATAGCGATATCTGTGGACTGCTTGTCAAGTGATGTGATAACCGCACAGGTATCTGCGTCAAAGCCATAATCCGCATTGTCATATCCGATCTCACGGATAGTATCGCGAACGATCTTCTGGATATCAACATTAGCCTTGGTTGTGATCTCGCCCATAACAAGTACAAGACCTGTTGTAGTAGCAGTCTCACATGCAACACGGCTCATCGGATCCTGTGCCATCATAGCATCAAGGATCGCATCGGAAATAGAGTCGCAGACCTTGTCAGGATGACCCTCAGTTACAGATTCAGATGTAAATAAAATTTTCTCCATGATCTTCTCCTTTTGTAATAAAACAACGGTTATATACATAAAAAACAGCCCGTACAATCCGGACTGTTTAAATTCTGTAAACAATCCTCTTATTGTTCGATTGCTCGCTCAGGTTGGCACCTTCCTGGGTTATCCGGGGTTGCCGTGGCTTCACAGATCCTTTGTATCTCCACCACTCTGAATAAAAGGCTATCTTTTATGAAATTTACTGCAACACATACAATATACTTATCATACCAAAATGTCAAGAGCAATTTTCGAGAAAAAATATCACCCGCTGCTTTTTCATCCCCAATACGTAAATATTTCAAAAAAGAACCGGGCATCCACATCGCCCGGTTCTTCCATCGATCATCCTTCAGAATGATCCGTTATTTATTTTTTCTTCTTTCTCTTGACTCCATAAGCTGCACCACCGCCAACAATGATCGCTGCTGCAAGGATTCCAACCCATACGCCGATCGGTGTATCATCACCGGTCTTTACAGAACGTCTTGCTGTACCGCTGGTATCGTTCGGAGCAGTTCCGCCCGCTGTACCGTTATTCGGGATCGGAGTGATCCTATCATTTCCACCATGATTTCCACCAGGTGTAACAGTCGGAATCGGTGTCGGCTCGGAAGAAAGACTGTTGGTGATCTCTTTTGTTACAGTATATCGGTTATCATTATTCAGTGTAACCTCACCCTGACCGGTAACTGTATACTTAAAGGTATCATCATCAACCGGATTTCCATCCTTATCCGTCTCCAGAACAGTATACGTAACACTGTTGATCTCCTGATCCTTTGGAAGATCCAACATTACCTGAACACTATCATTCTGTTTCAGAGTCACTACCTTCTCAAGCGTCAGCTCACCGTTACTCTCAGTGGAGAACACACCTGCATAGAACGTATCATCCACAGTAGAAGCAACACCATCGATCATCACATTCTTCTTAATGTTGATAAATCCGTTACGGCTGAATATATCCGGAATCTTTGTATAATAGTTATTTACATAAGCCGCAGCCTCAGCAGCACCACTATCTCCACCGATCACAACCTGATTGGACTTCTCTTCATTCTCACCATTCGGCTTCGTTACATCGTAGTAGTAAAAATTCTGATCATCCACCTTGATCTCCGTATTCTGCTGAAGAAGATTTCCATCCTCATCCAGCTCAAATACATAATAGGTGCCATCCGGAACATCCGTCCATGTAGCTGTGCCACTGGAAGCATTCTGGATATGGATATCCTGTAAATAATCATCACGGAACGGGATCGTACCTTCCTGATCCGAAAAAACGCCAACCTTATAAGTTACATCCTCTTTCGTTTCCAGAGGAATCACATTCCCGTTATCATCAACATTATAGATCCTCTTCGTAACCTGGATCTGTGTATGCTTCTGCGGATTACTTACAGACTTCGGATAAGCCTGTACATCGTACATCCAGCCCTGCTCCTGATCTGCAAAAGGAACGGAGATCAGCATCGGTGAAACCATAACACTGCTGTTTCCATCTGTCTGCACCACCAGGTACATACCCTCAGCCAGATCAGCGAAAGTCATATTCCCCTCTGCATCAGAGGACTTGGACATCCCCCACACATCCACGCTTCCGCTGACGATCATAGCCGCCAGCTTCTCTGCCGCTTCATACCAGCCATCAGCCGTCGTGATGGAATCAAAATCGATTGCTGCGGCAGCCAGTGCCTCATCCAACACGAAATGCACATTACCATCAAAATTCACACTGCCAACCTTGTAGATCGTCAGCCCTACATCCGGCAGCGGAGTCTGGTTTCCCTCCTCATCCGCCTGCTGAACCGTCAACGTCAGATTACCTGTTTTTCCAGCTTCATAATCCCCGGCGAAAACCGGCTGCAAAACACTCGTGACCAGCATAGCCGTCAGCATCAGAACAGCCAGAAGGCTCCGGAATATTTTCCCTTGCTTTCTTCTATTTTTCATCGCTCTCTGCCTCCTCTTTCCTTTCTGAAAACTGCTTCTTTTTCCGTTTTTTGTCCCTATGACGGACGATCAGATAAATCAGCAGGATCAGAACAACAAGCACTGCAGCGCCGCCGGCCAGAACCCTCTTCGGATCCACAACAGCAAGCTTCTGCGGTATCGTTTCGTCATTCTTTGTATCTTCCACCACATATTTCGTCCGCACTCCCCGGACAAGAAGCCTGTGGGTGTTAACTCCATAAGGGGTACACGTGATCAGAGTCACATGATCTTCACCCTCGATAATATCCAGGTCACTGGTCTCATCCGGAAGCACCGTCTTGATCTGATCCACCTTGTAGGCAAGATGCTTGCCAAGAATGTGCAGGATAAAAATATCTCCCTTTTCCATCTGATCCAGATCTGTAAAAAGCTTTGCGTTAGGAAGACCTCGATGCGCCGCCAGAACCGCATGGGTGCTCTTGCCTCCGATTGGAAGGCTGGTACCCTCCACGTGGCCCACCCCCTTTTCCAGCACGGTCTTGCTCAGTCCGTGATAGATAGCCAGCTTCGCTTTAATCTTCGGGATCTCGATACTGCCCATCAGTCCGTCACCGTTAGGATCCAGGACTCCGTCATAGGGATGACTCAGCTCATAAGTATCCTCTTCCTCAAAAGCATCTACAATGGCATTCACCGGATGCTCGGCATTATACTCCTTCGCCTCTTTCCACAGCCTGTCATAGTCGTTGTCCGAAAGCTCCGTTACCGCTTCCTCGTACTTACTGACCAGCTGGGCATTACGGTACTGGTTCCACATATCACTGATCGTAGGATAAAGGAACACACCCGCCCCCGCCAGAAACACCAGAGCGATAAAAATGTTCAGGACAACATTACTCTTTTTCTTTTTTTTCTTTTTAGCCATAAATCATTTCCTGCGTCGTTTTTTGTTCTGAGCAGAATTGATACCGGCAACCAGGATCACCGCGATCACAATTCCGATCACAACACAGAGAGCAAGCATCGGAAGCGTCGGATTGGTGATTCCGGTAACCTTCTTCTCTGTTTTCTGAACCGCCTTCGCAGCCTTCATCGGAACTCTATGTCCCCTCACCAGAAGCCTGTGCGTATTCACCGCATAAGGCGTACACGTAACCAGCGTTACATAATCATCCCCATCCGTGATACCCAGAGACTCTGTCTGCTCCGGAAGAACGGTAAGAATCTGATCCACCTCGTAGGCAAGCGTCTTACCCAGCACATGCAGGTAAAAAACATCTCCCTTTTCCACAAGATTCAGATCTGTAAAAAGTTTCGCACTCGGAAGTCCTCTGTGTGCCGACAAAATACAATGGGTACTCTTGCCGCCAACCGGAAGACTGCTGCCGAACAAATGACCGGCGCCCTTCTCCAGAGACTCATCTGTCGTGTAATGATAGATTGGAATGCTCACATCGATCACAGGAATCTCCACATACCCCATCATTCCATCACCATTCAGGTTCAGAAGAGACTCATATGTACTGTCCGTCTGGCCATCCCTCACGGAAAAAGCATCCGGCACACTTTCCTGCTTGATCTGTTCGTTATACTCCTGAGCTGCCTTCCACATACTGTCAATCTTCTCCGAATTATCATCCGAAGAAACACTGCTGCTATAATTACTGATCAGCAGGCTGTCCCTGTACCGGTTCCAGGCATCACTGACCATTGGATACAGCAGTATGGACAACCCTATCAGAAACAGCAAACCAAGTCCAATATAATTTTTCTTCTTATTCTTTCTCATAGGTTTCTCCATACTGTTGTATTACCATCCGGCCCCCGAAGGGGCCGGGCGGTAATGATTTCTTCAACAGAATAATCAGAAACTATTCTGTCTTAATACTTGCTTTGTCGTTGCTTATAAATAATTTTTGAATTGAATCGATCCGGCAATCAAACGATTACTCCTCAGATCCTTTTCTGCGGCTGATGAAGAAAGCACCAGCAGCGCCAGCCATAACTACAACACCGATGATAGTGAAGAGGTATGTTCCCATGCCACCTGTATGTGGAAGAGAATGTAATTTTGTATCCGAAACATCTACTGTAGCCGTTGGATTTTCTCCGTTAGCAATTGTTACGTCGTCTACTTTCACTACAGAGTATCCAGCTGGAGCTTTTTCCTCGACAATCTGATATGTTCCATCATCAAGTCCTTTTGCTACTACTACACCATTTTTTGCTACAATATTTTCTACTTTAGTAATATTGTTATCTGCAATTTCTTCTGCAGTTGCTTTTTTATAAATAGATTTTCCTTCCTCGTCCACAACATGTACAAACTGAATTTTTTTCTTATCCTGCGCAATACTGAACTCTGCACCTGCTAAAAGTTTACTAGTAACGTTTTTCTTACCATAATTTTCATCGTATTTGTTGATTGTAATAGAACCTAATTTACCATTTACTTCTGATGGCTTGCTTCCTTTGTCACTTGACGCTTTGTTTACAAAAGTATCAGCATCTGTAATCTGTGCCTTTACTTCTACTGTTACAGTCTGACCAGCATGTTTATTCTCTGATCCAATGTAGTTAGGAGAAAATCTTACTCGTACTTTCTGATTTTCTGCTGCTGGTAATGTTATTTCTTTATCATCAGACCCGTCATCCTTCACGCTTACTAATTTATAATTGCCTGCTGTTAATGTATCCTCTCCAACTTTTACAGTTACTTCAGTTACTTTCATACCTGTAGGTTCGTCAGTAATCTGGAATGCTCTATCCGTTGCCTCTTTATCATAACTTGGGAAAGTAGCTGTAATAGTAAATGGAACTTCCTGTCCACGGTTTACAACCTGGTATGTTGTTTGTCCATCATCGCCTGTAAAAGCTTTTGTAAGTGTATATGTTGAACCCTTTGCATCAATTGTTTTATTTTCTGGTTTCATTAATCCAGTTGTTTCATCATATGCATAAACAGCTTCGCCCATTGGGTTGTAAGTTGTTTTTTCAGACTGTGCATAAACATAGTAAGCACCAATCTCAAGTCCCTGGAATGTAACAGTGCTATCTGTAACCTGTTCTGTTTTTACTTTTACAAGCATGTTTTTATTCTTAGCAAGCTCCCCCCAATTAAAAGTTACTGGGTTTGTGTTAAAATCTACCATGCCAGCTATTTCATCATTTACAAGTTTCCAACTACTATTTGCAGCATCCCATTCAACTACTTTATAAACTTCCACCGTAGTTGTCTCTCCCGAAACTAATCCCTGTACTGTAAGAGAAGCTGTACTAGCTACTGGTGTTTCCTGTTGTTCATCTGCAAATACTGCTGTGCACATAGACAGTACCATAACCGCTGCCACTAATAATGCACCAATCTTTTTAAATAAATTTTTCATAAGGTTTGCTCCTTTCTTTCTCTGCATTTTTCTTTTTCGCCCTTCATCGGCCATTTACAATTAATGTGTTACGATCTCTTTGCTTCTTCCTCCCTTCGTTTATTATTTATAAACAACAGGAGTGCAGTTGCAAGAATCGCTACACCACTGATTGTAAATCCATAGGTTCCCGGACCACCGGATTCTGGTAAGGAATAAAGTTTAGCATTGGTAAGCTGGTAAATCTTTTCATTACCATTTGGATTAACAGTATCATCACCATGTGTTACCGTTATATTTCTGTCGCTTCCTACTATGATTTTCCATGGTTTTGCAGATAACTGATATCCAGCCGGTGCTTTTCTTTCAACCAATACATAATTTCCAATTGGAAGGTTCTCTATAGAAACCTTTCCATTTCTGTCAGATTCATACTGCATAATCGGATCACCTGTTTGTTCTCCGTCCGTATTAGCTTTATATAAATCAAATTCAGCACCTGACAACTTCTTTGTATTGGTCTCAGCATCAACTTTCTCAAAATCAATATTCACAACTGTTTTTTTATTAGTGAATTCGGCAATTCCAACTCGTCCGTCTGTTGTATTTCCATTCTGTGGAACCTTATTTTGCTTTTTGTCTGTTCCCATAGTGAATGTAATACCCTTTGACAAATCTTCAGCAATTGCACTGTCACAATTGGTTCCTTCACCTCTTACAATACTCTGTAATTCATAACTAGTGTTGTCTGAAGACTCTTTAACTACATAATCACCTCGGGACAGTTCACTTAATTTCTTATTATCAAGTTCAAGTTTTGCGTTGGCTTCACCTACAAGCTCAAATACTGCAGTTGCTTCTTTTCCGCCTTTTGCAATCTTTGCAGTTGCAGTTGCAACATCTCCATTTTTGTCTGTAATTGTGAATCTAAATGTTTCTTCCTTCTCAGCTTGTGCATCCAGTTTTTTAACGATCTGCAATTCACCAGCAATCACCTTCACAGTATAAGTGCCTGTTGATGCTACACTTGAATCAACACTAATTCCACCCTTTGGTCGTTCAACTAAATCAGGTATTGGAGCATTTTCAGCTGTATATACTTCTTCATCCGGCTCCTTAATCTTAGCTAGTTTTTGTTTTCTTACTTCTTTTGAATATGGATGATAAGTAACCGTTAACTGATACTCCTCCACCTTTTCTCCAACTGAATTAGCAAGGTGCTCCTTAGCATTTCCCTTAACTATTTTATAAGTATAAGTGAAATATCCTACTGCATCATTAGAACCAGGATATATATACTGATATAATCCTTTACTGCCAATGGTTAACTCTTTATCCGTATTTAATTTGTTAATATCAGCATCTTCCAAATCAGGTAATTTAACACTATTCTTACCAGCATCCATAGGCTTCACAGCCGTTAAAGTTTCCTTTTTATTGAGCTGTACAACTTTTATCGTTTCAGCAAGTTCATTTCCAAAATTCTTTGCCGTTATTGGATCACCTTTGAATACTGTTATTCCTTTACTGCCGATATTTAAATTAAGAAGCTTAACATTAACAGATGGTTGCTCAAACTTTTTAATACCACCGCCATCCAGATAAATACCGGAAGCTGCTCCATTAGTAGGAATCATGTTTCCACCAATGAAGTCATCTTTCGCCTGAATACGGAAACTTGCATTCCAACCTTTGTCCTTCTCGTTCTCTGTGGCTGCATTTCCAATTCTGGCCGCCTGTTCTGTCCAGGTAATTTTAGTTGTACCGTCAGTCTGTTCAACAATCGTAACTTTTCCCACTTCCAAACCTGTAGTACTATCTGTCCAGATAATTTCCTTCGATCCGTTGTTATTGGTTTTAATACTTCCTGTTCCTAGCCTACGGTTAGTTGCCAAATCCTTTAATCCATCATCCGTAAGCTTAAATCTTGCATCAATCACATCTACGATTTCTTTAGGCTGCACTGTAAACAAATCACCAATACTACCAGCAATAACATTAAATGTGTTTACTAAGTCGTTTAGACCATTAGTATCATACGCATACTTCTTAGTACCATCGCTAGATTTAGATGCTATATGTTCGCTCAGAAATTCGCTTCCGGTTATTGATCCATGGTTTGAATTTTTATGAGTTGTAGTACCACCCCACCATAAAGTCTCTTTCCAGCCTTCATGTCCTGTATAATCCTCTGTTACAGCAGAATGTCCTTCTTTCCAGTTAAAACTACCCGCATCATTAAGCCCAACACCAACCGTATACAAAGTTGCCTGTTCTTTTATAAAATTCGCATTATTAACTGCATTATTGGCAACCATACAATTCCAGTTATCATTACTATTATGTCCTGGCAAACCATCTGTCATAAACACTACATACTTATTTTCGTGATGTGCCTCTAATAACTGAGCTTTAGCAGTCTCCAACGCAACTCCCATCGGTGTTCCACCATCAGCTTGCTTATTCTTAATTTTCTCCCTTAACTCTGTCACTCCAGCATCAGTATTCAACTTTCTAAATTCCAGAACATCTGTTAGCTTCTCATTATTGCCTTCATGACCACTATACCAGATTATTGCTATTTCACTCTCCGGTGATTTAGACTTTAAGGTATCTATAAAAGTGTTCGCTGCATTTTTTAATGCTGCAAGCTTGCTAGTATCAGTATTACCTATCTTATCATTCATAGAACCACTAGCATCCAATACCATTACTACACTCGCACCTTGTGCCTCCACATCTCCTTCGCGTCCAGTTGTTTCTGCCTTCAGATTAATCCTATAAATTCTATTCTCATAATCAAAAACTTCGGCTGTTTTGCTACTGGTAAGATTATTTTCGGCTTCTTCCTTCTCAGTGTAGTTAGTGATCTTTTTGTTCTCAATTTCATTCCCATCTGCTTTATAAAGCTTAGCAGTTGCCTTATTATTTTCAACAGATACTATTACTTTATAACTCTCCGTGGATTTAACATAGCCGCCAGACGGTGCCTCTGTTTCTGTCAATGTATAAGTTCCGACTGAAAGATTTTCAAACTTCAAAAGACCTTTTTCATCAGATGTTTCATTATACGTTTTCGCTGAATCACTATCCACCGAATCACTATCCAATGTAAGAGTGAATTTTGCTCCAGGTAATGACTGATTCTTTGTATTTACCTTTGTAATTTCGAGACTGGCTACATTGTTGCGTGTATTAGTAACCGTTACCTTCGCATCACTACCTAACTTAATTTTTCCTGATGCTTTATTAGTTGTATTAACATCCTCTGCCGCCTCAATACTGTACTCAGGATTTCCATAATCCGTTGTAAGATTGATCTCGTTAACCTCAAAACTTGTTCCAGCTAAAATTTGTTCAAGAACTACTGTGTATCCTGCAGGAACTGAAGAAACAACACCATTAACTGCTTTTCCACACACAGTCTTTTCCGCTGCCTTATTTAAGGTTTCATTTTCACTTGTATAATAATTTCCTTCAGAATCTTGTAGATAATAATTTCCTGTATACAGCTGATCATTCAACTTTATCTTAAAATCAAATTTATCATTTACAGGAATATCACCTTTAATCTTTTTGGTAATACACAGCTTACGACTATTGTTCTTACTACACTTGTTAGTAAAAATTACCAATGGTCTACTGTCAACTGTAGCTTCCCTAGAAATAACATTTCCATTCTCATCTGTTGTCTTTGTCCCTTCATTACTGATTAAAACCTGATCATATCTGTCATTTGATACACCAAGTTCTTTAATCTTATACTTCGTATTTGCCTTAAGTCCAGAAAAAGTTGCGTACTGACCAGGTTTCAACGTAAATACATTTTTGTAGGAAACGTTATTTATTGTTTCACTCTTGAACTCAACTTTGCTATTATCGCTTAAAGTACCATTAGTAGCTGATGGAACATAACTTCCTTTTTCATCCTTAACAAGTAACTGAAATTTAAATCCTACATCTGCATACTTCTCTTTATCTGTATTACTTAACTGTTTCTGAACCGTAACAGACCCATCCGGAACTGTTGGAAGATTGAACTTAAGCTTACAGTTGGAATCACCCGCACCTCTTTCGAGATAATAGAAATTAATTGTATGCATTGTATAATCTGCGAAACGATTCTCTCCGCTAACAAAATCTTCTGTTTTATTTTCTTCTTCAAATAAAGTTTTTAAATTTTTCGTCGTTGTACCAACTGTAGCTGTACCATCAGCAAAATTAATAGAACCAGATGCTGCATTATGAATACCACCAATATCCAACACCAAAACGCCATCGATGTAAACCCATACATCATCATCTCCAGAAAACTCAAATACCATATTATTATCTTTAATTTTTCCGTCTTTTGGCTGAATGAATTTAGCTGACATTGTCATACCAAAATGGTAATCTGGCTTCGTTGAAATTCCATAAATATCAGAGCCGTTTGCTGTATGTTCTATAACAGAATTACCTAATGTATTGAACGGGAAGAAACTTCCATGCTTCGGATTTTGTAGGCCTGTTGCATCTCCATGACTTCCTGGTACTTTATATACAGTAAATTTATTTGTCTTTTTATCAAACTGTGCAAAATTTGTAGCACTATCATATTCATAGTAACCATTTGCATCTTTTTTTAATAAGTAATTTGCATCAGGATAAAACTCCTTGCCCGTAACTGGATCTGCTGAAAATAAATATCGAGTACTCTCCTTATTCCCCTTATTTAATACCGGATATGAATCTGATCCCAATGTATTTTCCATAATGCCAGTACGGGTAGTAGCCGACCCAGTCCAATTGTTATATTCATCTTTTTGATCCATTCCATTGCTAAACTGCAAAGAATGCTTTTTATTTATTTCAGTGTTATTGTAATTAAACATATTGATAGTAATACCACTTTCAGCACTATCAACAGTTTTCTCCACACCATAACTACTAGTTGTCTGTACAGAAGTAAAATCATCTGCCAACCATACAACTGAGAAAGTAGAAAAACTCTCTGTTTCAAAGTTTGCACTTTCAATCTCTCCATTGTCGGTTGTACTTACTTCAGCCTGTCCATCGTTGCTCATATTAACAACTTCTGTGACATTACCATTTGCATCCTCCACAAAATGTATCAGAGATACATTCATGTTTTCCTGTGCTGTATCTGTTTCAGCTACATCTTCTGGGATTTCTGCTTCTTTGTAGGCTATAGATACCCTGACACTTCCGTTCTGCGGTTCGATCTTAGTTCCATCGTCATTCAGAAAACTAATATCGTATGCAAGAAAACCTGCTACTGTATAACTCTCATTTTCTGCACCCTCGTGAAGCTGTTTCTCGATATCTGCATACTGGTCAGAACCTTTCTCGATCGGAGTCACAACAAACTGTGCACCTTCCGGAATAACGCCCTTCGCTGCTGTTGCAGTTACAACTACATTACCAACTTCTTGGGAATAAGAAACTTCTTCGCTTTCCAGAACATCCTCGACTTCTTCTGCCTCATCACTGCTGTCAACAACCTGTGCCATATCACTTCTTATGTAAGCCTCGGTTCCTTCCCAGGAAACCTTGTACCAGGTTGCTCCGTCCTCTGCTGTTACGGTATCCAGAAGTATGAGCTGTGTTCCTGCGTTTACAGTTGCCAGAACCTCTGCCTCGACAGATGGACTGACACGAAGATTCGTATCGTCTCCCAGAACCTCGATCAGGCTTGTCTCACCATTCTCATCTGCTGCCGGAACATCCTCCGGGCTCGCAATATCCTCTGCCGGTTCTTCCACCACATCCGGATCCTCTGCCGGCGCTTCGGTAGGTTCAGCATCCGGATTCTCCGCCGGAGCCTCAGAAGGCTCTGCATTAGGAGTTACCTCCGGATTCTCTGTTGCCGGTGTCTCAGCTGCATCCTGCTCAGGCTCGTCCGAAATATCCATTCCGTCCGTAAGCTCCTCTGATGCGATAGGCACCTCGTCCTCATTACCGGAAACAGCTTCCGCCTCGACATCTGCTGTCTCAGGAGAATCCCACATAACGGCAAAAACAGCTGCGTTGCCAGTTTCAACCTGAAGTGTCTGGATCTGTTTGCCCTCGTTGACATTCAGAACCTTCAGATCCTCGTTGGCCTGTAAGGTGTTAACATCAGTATCACCGGTACTGCTGTTATAATGAAGCTTCTCAACGGTTACACTCGTGCTGGCTGCATCGGTAAGCTCCGGTGCTGCCGGTGTCTTGTACTCAAAAGTTACTCTGACTCTGCCGTTCGGCTCGACTCTGTTTCCGTCGCCATCAGCAAAATACACATCATACGCAAAAAAACCTCTCAGGCTGCTGCCCTTGTCTGTAGCTGCTGCTGAAAGCTTCTGAGAAACTGTATCATAAGATACGGATGAATTCTCGTTTACGCTGTCAGCCTTCAATGCTGTATTCTGCGGAAGAGCTCCGTCCTCCAGTGCCTCTGCTGTTACTTTAACAGAATCATTTTCATATGTAAGCGTCGATTGCTGCGCCTGTTCCGTTTCCTCCTGGTCAGCGCTGCTTACATCCGGTGTCGATTCTTCGGCCGCTGGTTCAGATGTAATTTCGCCATCTGTAAATATATCCTCCGTTCCATCTCCGAACGCCTCACTCGCGGAGATCGTATATGCACTCGGCATACAGGATACCATCAACGCCAAAGCCACCATAAATGCCAGGAGTTTTCTGATCTTATTATTCCTTAATTTTTTCATACCTTTCCCGCTTTCCTATGTGTGCATTAACGTGTACTGTATTTCTTATTACTTTACTTCTGTTTATATTCCTTTCTCTTAAAAAAGCTTCATGTTTTTAGCCGGTGAGTAAACAGGTTACACCTTTTCAATATTTTACCCTTATGTGATTGTAGTGTCAATATACCAGGCATTTTTGGTAAGGATATTGACATTATCAGATGCTATCGAGAATCAGTCTTCAACTCCTCCTTCTTAACTTACTCGTTCACTGGTTCTTTTCGTCTGATTTCTCCGATAAAATCTGACTATTCGTGATATTTATTATACAACACTACCAGTTGTTTTGTAAGGCCCGTTTTTTCAAAAAAAAGTGCCTCTGTCACTATTTTAACATGAATTTCTTCAGCTCATCCCGCTTCTTGACATTCAGCTTGCAAAAGATATCCGTAAGGTAATGCTTGACAGTATTAATGGAAATCCCCAGATGCTCTCCGATCTCCTTATTGGTCCATCCCCCACTTGCCAGCATGGCAATAGAAAACTCCATCGTCGACAGCTCCCCCGTAACCTTTCTCCGGTTTTCCGGATTATGAAGCGCCATCCAGCCCCTGCTGAAAGAAATCACACCCTCCGTGATCCGCTGATACGCCTCCGGATCCCGGTTCCGGATACAGGCCTCGATCAGCCCCCGCAAAAGCCCATGATGCTCAATAAAAGGCTCCAGAAACCCATCCATCTTCGCCAGCTCCCAGCTCCGGAGCATCTCCTCCTGCGCCTCCTGCTTATGCTTCCGATTGATCGCACACACCGCCATCATACAGTGGATATACGTCATACTGATCGGATACGACCTCTCCGCCATAAACAAAGCAGCCTTCCCCATCCCATAAGCACTCCATATCTCCCCGTTAAGATAAGTATGGTGCGCCATCACATACGTGGCAAAAAGCCTCAACCCCTCAGGAAGCATCCTGCTGTACTCCCCAAAAGCAGGCATCCCATCCGTAGGCAGATGAAGCAAAACCGCCCCCACATACCCCGCCAGAAGACAGGACGCATAAACATCCTTAGGAACCTTCTTCTTCATAGCAATCTTCACACAGGACTGGATCCCATCCATCCCCCGCTTAGCCGCCGCCACATTCCCCAGCGTCAGATTAGAATACCCATACAAAATACACGCCGAAAGCTTCAGCTCAATAACCCTGCTGGACAGATACCCCCTCGTGATCTCACAACACTCCTCCGCATGCCCCGTAAAATAAAAAAGCTCAGCCCGCGCAATATTCCTCAAATCCACATCCACAAACCCCTCAACAACCTCCCGAGCCCTCCCAGGCTCAAAAGACGAATTCAAAAGCGGCAAAACCACATAATCACACATACACTCCACTCCCCTCCAAAACCAAAACCCAGGCAGCCCCCAAAAGACCACCCTCAAAACCAAACCAACAAACCTCCGAAGCCCTCACACAAGCCACATCAACACACATCCGAAGCCCATCACACACCCCTCATCAACACACATCCGAAGCTCTTCTCTCAAGCCACATCAGCACACATCCGAAGCTCATCTCTCAACCCTCATCAGCACACATCCGAAGCTCTTCTCTCAACCCTCATCAGCACACATCCGAAGCTCTTCTCTCAAGTCCCACAAAACAGTCACCAAAACTCCGGATATCAATCAACCAGTCAATCAGTCAATCAGTCAATCAGTCAATCAGTCAACCAATCAGGCCAACCATCTTTTTCCATAATTATAATCCAAAATCTCCAAAAATAAATTTAAATATTACACAAAAACACCACACCCTATCCAAAACAGCCTCTATCCCCAATCCCCTCACGACAAATCGCAAAAAACTCACCCCACCCACATCCAACGCAGCACCGATGCCCCACCCACATCCCGGCACATCACAAGGAAACTCAGCCCCTGCAGCCATCCAGCGCAGCGCTGATGGCCCACCACCCTCCCGTCAGACCACCACACCTCACACCCCCAAAAAAACAGAACGGACAGACTGCCAGCGGGACGGCTGCATGGTCGGGACCCGGTGCGTCGGAGTAAGCCGCTGGTCATACTTGGCGCCTGAGGCACCTGGCGGGAAGGTGGGGCTGTCGCATTAGCAAATATTTTTGCTGGGCGGCAGCCCCGTTTTATGCCAAAATGGCATCGAAATTGATTACCATTTTGATGCCATTCTTTACAAGCGCAGTTCGTCCCTAAGCATCCCTTTCAGCATGCCTTATTTCAAACTGTTTTATTTTCAATTATCAAAATCTATGCCTTTTTTAATGCAAAAAGGTGACTTCCCGTCCTTCCTGTCTGAATCTTACAATGAAGTTTATTGATATTTCGCCCCATCGCTAAAAGGATACTTTCTGCCAAGGCATTTACCTTTCCACGGTACAGGTATCTCCGAAAGTTCATGTCTTCTTTCACATCAGCAAAAGAACCTTCCGCCTGAATACTTCGGTTCATCCGGAGCATAGTCCCATACTCACTCGTGATCCGTTCCAGATCTTCTGCACGTTTCTGACTCATCGTCTTTGAGACCATCAACACTTTATTGCGTTTTTCCATAGGCGTTTTGCAGTTGTTCCCTTTGATACATTCTGTTTTATAAGGACAGCCAGTACAGTCTGAACATCTGTAATAAGTTTTTATACTGACATATCCACTCGTCGTTTTACTTCTCCGTTCATTTGTGACAGTCAGTTCTCTTCCATTCCGGCAGATGTAACTGTCCCTGTCCGCATGATACTCCATATTTTCCCTTCTGCTAATGTCCTTTTTGTATTTTCGTGTTTTTGAGATCTCATAGTTCTGTGGCTTTATGTAGGCAGTCTGTCCGTTGCTTTCAATGAAAAGATAGTTTTCTTCACTTTCGTACCCGGCATCTGCAACAATTTCTGAATACTTAAATCCCAGGTAGCTCTCCATATCTTTCAAAAAAGGAATCAGGGTACGTGTATCGGTGGGGCGCGGGCTGATATCAATCCATGTGATGTATTCTGAATCCACTCCATGCTGAATGTTATACGCAGGCTTTAACTGTCCGTTCAGCATCGCGTCCTCTTTCATTCTCATGAAGGTGGCATCGGGATCTGTTTTGGAATAACTGTTTCTGTCCCCAAGCGTATACAGTTTTTTCGTATATTCCTTTAGTTTCTCCAGATACCAATCCAGTTGTTCCAGAGATTTCTGTAACTGTGTTTTTCTCCGGCCGGTTCCATGTACAAACACGATTTCTTCCTGTATTTTGATACGGCATAACTGCTTTTTTAACCGCTTTAAGGTGTGTATGGATATACTATCATGATATACCGTTTTCATTCCATAGAGTTCTTCACATTCAGCCACAAAAGAAGACAGTTTCGTGTATAACCGGGCCTGATTTTTTGTAATAGCCTTTTTCCATACAAATGTATACTTATTGGCCGCAGATTCGATCTTTGTGCCATCAATAAAAATGGTCTTCCCCGAAATCTCACCCAAAAGATAGAGCAGATCTGACATTTGTGCAAGCAACGTCTTTGCACAGACAGAAAAGTGAAGAGAGATAAAACGCGCGATCGTTGCATGGTCAGGAGCCGGCATACCTTCCAGGAGATACATGAAGTTGATATCCCGTTTACATGCTTTTCTGATATCGCGGCTTGAATAGATCCGATTCATTGCTGCATAGATAACAAGTTTCAGAATCTGACGCGGTGTTGCCTGATTTTTTCTGATCCTGCCGTAAGTTTTATACAGTTCAGAAAGGTCCATTTCCTCCACAAAGGCACTTACCAGACGAACCGGATCATCAGATGGAATAGAAATCTCTAAATCTAGCGGAAGTTTGATTTGATAATACAGAGAAAATGAGGTATAATTTCTCTGTATTATTTTGTTTAGTAGCATAAACTAATTATACCACAAGCGCCGGGCTTTTCGAAGTCCGGCGTTTTGTGTTGAATATAAAATGAGCTGCCGCACGTTAGTGCGACAGCCCCAAGCCCCATCTGTCTGAGCCAGGTACGCATCAGCGTACATGGCGAGTTATGGGGTGCCCTGCACGACAGGCGCCTCAGACGCCTAGTATGACCCGGCGAAACGACCGCACCAGGCACGACCATGCAGCCGCCCCGCTGGCAGACTGTCCGTTCGTCCCTCCATTCATCCCACAAAAAAAGAGCCCCCAGGCCCAAACACCCAGGAACTCTCCCAAAACCAAACAACATCATCTCCTCCGCAGCTTCCTCAGTTCCCTCTCCAACCGATCCGCACGCGCCTTCTCCCTCAACGTATTCGCCCTCTCTTCACTCCGCCCCTGTTCAATCCCTTGGGCGATTCCTTGACTGATTCCCTGGCTGATTCCTTGGCTAATTCCCTGTTCAATCCCTTGGGCGATTCCTTGACTGATCCCCTGTTCAATCCCCTTATTAATCCACATCTGCTCAATCTCAAAACTCTTCATATACGCCACCGTAACCTTTCCATCCTCTTTAACAACCCTGACCATCTCCAGCAACTCCCTCAAAACATCATTTACCGCATTCACCTCCCTGGTATCCTCCAAAAAATGAAGCAGCGCCACCAGCTCCTCAGGCACACCCGCACCATCTCCCTTCGTATTCAGAAAAACCGTCCTCAGCCCATCATCATACTCCATCTCCGGAATCTCCTCACACATATTCCGGATCGTATACACCATCCTACCCCGATCAAACGGATCATACGAACAGACAAAAATAACAAAAACCCTCTTAAGCTTCCCGAAACCCTCACCCTTCTTCAAACACCGGCTATCAATGATCGCATGATAAAACCTCACCCGCTTCGGCAGATCCTTCAGACTCACAACATCACCATTATTATCCGGCTCAATATCAAAAACAGAAGGATCCGCCAAAACATCCATCAGCTCCTCCTCAGCCAGAACATCAAGCCGCGCCCCGCGAAAACCCTCATCCCGGCCACCAAAAGCCCTCTGCGCAACAACCCGCAGCCTCCCGATCTCACGCCCCAGCACCACCTGCAGCAGCAACCTGCAAAACCTCTCACCAATACCAGGAAACGTCATCACCGCGTTAAACAAAAAATCATCCAGAAGATTCATATCCTCAAGCCGCTTCCTCTGCATAAGCTTCCTCCTTTCACTATGATGGCAAAAGAAAAAACCTCACACAACCAACCGGCTCCTCCCCGCCATATTTATACAACCAACCATATGGGGATCAGATAGCCGAACGGCCCAGAATGTTCCCAGATATGTACCTTCAGTATAACCACCCCACCATCAAAAGTCAACAAAAACCCTTCGACAAAAACCGCCAAAACCTCATTCCACTGTATCCACCACCCTCCCGTCAGACCACCACACCTCACACCCACACAAAAAAAGAGCCCCCAGGCCCAAACACCCAGGAACTCTCCCAAAACTCAAATATCCAATTATCATCAATCGTTACCAGTTGTCACCAACCATCACCCAACGCGCAACCGAAACTTCTGAATCTCCTTCTCACTGGAAACCCTCTCAATCTCAGCCCCAAGACTCCTGAGCTTCTCCTCAAAATTCTCATACCCACGCTGGATATAAACAATATCATCAACAACCGTAACACCCTCAGCAGCCAGCCCCGCAATAACAAGCGCAGCCCCCGCACGAAGATCCGGCGCACTCACACGCGCCCCCGTAAGCTTCCTCACACCATCAATAATAGCAGAGTTCCCCTCCACCTTAATATTGGCACCCATCCGGGAAAGCTCATCCGCATACTTAAACCGGTTCTCAAAAATACTCTCAGTAACAATACTCGTACCCTCAGCCAAAGCCAAAGTAACCGCGATCTGCGGCTGCATATCCGTAGGATAACCAGGATAAGGCAACGTCTTCACATGCGTACGATGAAGCACATGCGGCGCACGGACACGAACCGCATCATCAAACTCCTCAACCTCACACCCGATCTCCTCAAGCTTAGCAGTAGTAGCCTCAAGATGCTTAGGAATAACATTACGAACAGTAACATCACCACGAGTAGCCGCAGCAGCAAACATAAACGTACCAGCCTCGATCTGGTCCGGAATGATCGAATACTCCGTACGATGAAGCGTCTCAACACCACGGATACGGATCACATCCGTACCGGCACCCTTGATATTCGCCCCCATACTGTTCAGGAAATTCGCCACATCAACAACATGCGGCTCCCTCGCAGCATTCTCAATGATCGTACGACCAGTCGCCATAGAAGCAGCCATCATAATATTAATAGTAGCACCAACAGAAACCACATCCAGGAAAATATGGCTACCATGCAGATTCTCCGCCTTGGCAACAATAGCACCATGACAGATATCAACATCCGCACCAAGAGCACGGAAACCCTTCAGATGCTGGTCGATCGGCCTGCTGCCGATATTACATCCACCCGGAAGCGGAACCTCCGCATGCTTATACTTACCAAGCAAAGCACCCAGAAGATAATAAGAAGCACGGATCTTCTTGATAAACTCATAATCCACGCTGAGATTGCCGATAGTAGAACCGTTGATCTTTACAGTAGACTTATCAATACGCTCAACCTGAGCCCCGATCTCGGAGATCGCCTCAAGCAGAACATTGATGTCCCTAACATCTGGCAGATTCTCGATCAATATAGTTTCATCAGTCATAATGGCTGCTGACAATATCGCAAGCGCCGCATTCTTCGCACCCGCAATATCCACTTCTCCAACCAGAGGATTGCCGCCTTTAATCACATACTGTTCCATAACACACCTCTATTATTTACTCCTCTATGAGCAGAAACTTTCTCTGAATTTACTGCAGGAACAAACGTTCCGCAATACCGTTTTTTAGGTCAGTTGTATATTATAACACATATTTCAGATTTGTAAACAATTTATGACGAAAACCTGTCACAACCCATGACCCGAAACACTCCAGCAAACCGTTTCCACAAGCCAACAGTTACGCCTTATCTCCCCTGTTCTTCAGTGCCTCAAGCACAACCTGGAGACTCCCCTCCAGATCCTTATCCTCTTCATCCACCACAATGTCCGCATATTTCTCATACAAAGGAACACGCTCATCATAAAGACTCGCCAGCGTCTGCCCCTCCTTGAGCACAACACCACGCCCCTTAAGATTACCAAGACGCCTGGAAAGAAGCTCCAGCGAGATCTTAAGATACACCACAACACCCTCAGACCTCAGATGCTGCATAGCCTCATCGCAGTAAACCACACTTCCACCGGTAGCGATCACCGTATTCTCCACCTGGATCGAAGCATTCACACGATTCTCGATTGCCTTGAAGCCCTCCGTACCCTCATCCTCGATGATCTTACTCAAAGTCCTCTTCTCCGCCTTCTGGATCAGAAGATCTGAGTCAATAAACTGGTAACCAAGTACCTTCGCAAGTACGACACCGATGCTGCTCTTCCCCGCACCAGGCATCCCTATCAGTGTAATATTATTCATACTGTATCCTTTCATTTTAGCATAACAGCTGCCAAATCTCAACAAACGTTACGGCTCCGCAGAACCTACCGTTTCTCTCTCCCTGCCTTTCCCGACGTCTTTAATTTCCCTGACATCCCTGGCTTTCCTGACACCTTCAACTTCCCTGACGTCCCTGGCTTTCCTGACGTCTTCAACTTCCCCGCCATCTCTGCCATCTCTGATTCCCTGTCTGATTTCTTATCCAACTTCTGCTGCTTCTTCTGCTGCTTCTTTTTTACGCTGTAGCCGAAGGTTCCCACCTTCCGGCCACCCGCCAGATACTCCCCATGGGAATAAACCAGAAGACCCGCATCATTGAGACGAAACCTGTTGTTTTTATCCATATAAGCTTCATCCGCATGGACCGCAAGCACATCAGCAAGAAACATATCATGAGACCCCAGCTCCTTCACCTCACGCACCCTGCACTCGATCGAAACCGGAGCCTCCCCGATCATCGGTGCAGAAACAAACTGCGCTTTCTCTTTCGTAAGGTTCAGCTTCCGGAACTTGTCCACATCACGTCCCGAACGGACCCCGCAGAAATCCGTTGCAAACGCCAGCTTCTCCGTTGTCAGATTGATCACAAATTCACCCGTTTTCCGGATCATATCATAGGAATAACGGGAAGGTCGGACAGAAATATAAGCCATCGCCGGATTGGTACACACCGTACCCGTCCACGCAACCGTTATGATATTATCATGCCCCTCACCATCGGTAACACTCACCATTACAGCCGGCAGCGGATAGATCATGTTCCCCGGCTTCCATAACTGTTTCGCCATTTTCCGTCACCTCTTATGCATAATCGCTGTTCATCAGCTGAGCAGCCTCCATCATAGCCGGGATCAGCTGCTTCTTTCTGGAAACCACACCCGGCAGACTGAAGGTATCTCCATCCGGTTTCCGCTCAAAAGCGATCTCCGCCATCTGCTGGCTGCCCTCCCCGTAAAACAGAAGCTCTGTAGACTCCTCCAGGATATTCGTCAGCATAAAATAAACTCTCGTGATATCATGACGGCCACACTCACTCACCATAAACGGCATCAGCTTCTCCTTGATCTCCTTAAGCTCCTCGCTGTCCATGGAACTGATCTGACCCACACCAAAGGAAACATTACCCTCACCGATAAACTTCTTGTAATCCTGATAAAAAATCTCCTCCGGAGACTTATCCTTCAGATTACTTCCCGCAGAAAACATCTCTCGGGCAAACTCCTCGATCTTGATCCCCGCGATCAGCGCAAGAGCACTGGCAGCGATCTTATCCGTCTGCGTACAGGTCGGTGAACGGAACATCAATGTATCCGAAATAATAGCCGCACAGAGAAGCCCCGCGATCTTTTCCGGGATCTCCAGTCTCTGCTCTCCATAGATCTCATAAAGGATCGTACCCGTACATCCCACCGGCTCATTACGAAAAGCAACCGGTGTCATGGTCTGCAAGGTACCCAGCTTATGATGATCGATGATCTCAAGGATCTCCGCCTTCTCGATATTATCAACAGCCTGATCCACCTCATTATGATCCACAAGAACCACTTTCTTTTTATGCATATCCAGAAAATTACGTCTGGAGATCGTACCGATACACTTACCATGAGGATTGATCACCGGAAACGCCCTGTGACGGTTTTTGATCATAACATCCTGGATATCATCCGTAAAATCCTCGGTATTAAACGTAACCATGTTATCCCGCTTCATAACAAAACTGACCGGAATACTCTGATTGATCAGACGCGCAATATTAAACGTATCATACGGAGACCGGATGATCACGATATTCTTCTCATGAGCAAGCTTTATAACCTTCTCGGAAACCACGATATTCAGCCCCACGATGATACAGCTGACATTCTGGCTGATCGCCTGAAGATGATCCTCCTCACGGTCACCCATGATGATCATATCATCCTCCTCAACGTAGCCCTCCAGCATCTTCGGGTTGGCAGTACCGACAAGCACACGCCCCTTCACAAAATATCCGTGTCCGTTACCTTCCACCACTTCACCGCCAACAGTCTCGGCAATTCTCTGATACTGCGTCCTCGCATTGGAAAGAAGATAACTGTCTGTAGTATCCATATAGGTCTTTGCGATATCACCAATCGTCACAAGCCCCTCCAGACACCCATCCTTATCCCGGATTGGAAGAGAAACGATCCCGTTCTCCTGCATCAGATCCCAGGTATTCTTCAGCGACATATTCTTATCCGCCTGCGGACTGGTCCGGATATCCATATCCTTGACCTGCGTACCGATATTTCCCAGATAAGCCGGCGGCTGTACGCCAAAACGGTTCAGCACATACCTGGTCTCCTCATTGATCTGCCCCGCTCTCTTCGGGATATATTTTTTATTCTGCGTAGTTCTGTTCTTAATATCCGCATAAGCAATAGCCGAACAGATGGAATCCGTATCCGGATTCTTATGTCCGATTACAAATATTCTCTCCGGTTTTTTCATACACATCCATCCTTTTTCATCCAAAATAATCATAATTTAATATTTGCAAACAAAGCACCCAGGGAAGTAGTAGCCTCTTCCCCCGACTCCGGAAGCTCAAAAGACTCCTCCTCAACCTCCTTAGCCATCAGATCCGATGCCTCTTTAATACTCAGGCTCAGCTTACCATCCTTGATCGCGATAACCTTCACCTTAACCTTATCCCCAACACTCAAAACCTCAGAAGGCTTCCGGATCCTCTTCTCACAGATCTGAGAAATATGCACCAGCCCGGAAACCCCGTTCCCAAGCTCCACAAAAGCACCATACGGCTGCAAACTCTCAACCGTACCCTCCGTCACAAAGCCAACCTGGATATTGGAAATCTTATTCCGTTTCTCCACTTCAGCCCTCTCACGAAGAATCTCCCTCGCCGAAAGCACCAGCCTCTTCTTCGCCTTATCAACCTCGATCACCCGCACCTGGATCGGCTTATTCAGAAACACCTCAGTATCCTCAACAAACTCCAAAGCAAGCCTGGATGCCGGAATAAAACCACGGACACCCTCAACATAAGCAATGGCACCCCCGTTAACGATTCCCTTCACAACAACATCCAGCACCTCACCCGAATCCTGAAGCTCCTTCAGCCTGTCCCAGGCAAGCACATCCGCAGCATCCGCTCTGGAAAGAAGAATATTCCCCTGACCATCATCCCTGCGAAGAACCATCGCCTGAACCTCATCCCCCGGCTGAACAGCCTCTTTAATATTAAACCCCGGCACCCGGGAAAACTCCTCCACCGGAATAAAACCCTCAGCATAAAACTTAAGGTCAAGAACAACCCCCGACTCATCCACACTCACAACAGTCCCTGAGATAATATCCCCCTCATCGATCCTCTTAAAAGAAGCCTCCAGCTCCCTCTCAAAATCCTTCATAGACTCCGCCATATCCAGACCTCCCATTCAAACAAAAAACAAACCACCGCCGCCCCCAAAACAGCCGACAGCACTATAATCCTAATCATTATAGCATGCACACCCCACCCGCGCTATATTTTTTGCACTGGAAATTTCTTACCCCCTTTATTTCTCTCCAACGCACAGGACAGACTCAAATCAGCCCATTTATCACAACCTTGATGCTTTCTTTATTTCTCTCCAAGATGCTTTCTTTGTTTCTCTCCAACGCACAGGACGGACTGCCGGAGGAGCGGCTGCATGGTCGGGACCCGGTGCGTCGGAGTAAGCCGCTGGTCATACTTAGCGCCTGAGGCTTCTGACGGGAAGGTACTCTGCGGCCACAAGCCGCAGAGTAAGCCCCATCTGTCTGAGCCAGGTACGCATCAGCGTACATGGCGAGTTATGGGGCGCCCTGCACGGCAGAAGACTCAGACGCTTAGTATGACTCGGCGAAACGACCGCACCAGGCACGACCATGCAGCCGCCCCTCCGGCAGTCCGTCCGTCCCTCCCTCCATCCATCCCCACCCACAAAAAAAAGAGCCCAAAAAAGGCCCAAAAACGAGGAGTGCCCCGGTAGTGGCTTACCGGGGCGATTATTATGAAAAAAATTGTATGTGTAATGATACAGATACACACCATTACAGCGTCTTTCGTAACGTTCTTTCGAACTATCCCTATACTACCAGACAAATATGAACAAACAATGAACATCTCGTAAACAATTAGCGCATTTGCACAATTTTTTCCAAAACACCCTCCCCAATTTATAAAAACACCACATTCGCAAACAAAACCAAAACCCTAAACATTGTACATATTGTACATCTCAACCAAACAAACCAACAACAACCCCAACAAAAGAGCCACAACCCTCACCCTCTAACTCAAACTCCATCTAAAACATCATCAAAAACACCAGCCATCACAAACCATCACCGCCGTGAAAGCATCCCCTTAATAAACTCAATCGCCTTCTCAAAAATATTCTTCACATCAGACTTCGTAACACCCATATCCTTCAAAGTACTATAAGCATCACTCACATACCCCTTGATCTGATCATCACTCATCTCAATCCCACGGAACTTACTGATAATATTAACCAGCGAACTCTTATCATCCTCATTAAGACTCACCCCAAAATGATCCGCAGCCTCATCGATCCCCTGAGAAATCTCATCATCCGTGATCTGGTTAGAATCAAAAAGCCCCTTCACATAAACAATGATATCCCCAACCTTATCCGGATCAGAAGCAAGAGACCCAACCTCATTATCCTTCAGAATCTCCTCCGCCTGACTCATAACAGAACCGGAATCAGACGCCATAACCATCATCGGAGATGTACATGAAATAACACCCGCAACAATCAAAGCTGTAACCTTGTTCAATCTTCTCATAATATTCAACCTCCATACGGGCACCAGCCCTTATCAAAAATTGCCTTTTACTATTTTTAACTATCTTTTACTGCCTTTTTATTACCTCATCATTACCTTTTCGACGCCCCTCAGTATACCACACACCCCCACCCCTCTGTAAACCTCAATTTTCCCCATTCCCACCCACATCATTCAGACTTTATATATATCGTCAAAAATATATTCACAATATTTTCATATTTTAAACAAACTTTCCTAACATCTCATCAGTAAAATAAAAAATGTAAATTTTCATTACTTACTTATGTCTGACACCTCAGACATAACCTCCTTTCTATAACAAATATATAGGTCCGGACAGGAAACCTCTCCAACATTCCCGTCCGGAAACGCAAAAAGAACCCGGAACAGCTGCCCGGGCTCTTTTTGCGTTTATCATATATTAATTTTTCTCATCATAAATACAGTTGGCAAGCATCGCAAACTGCTCCAGTGTCAGCGCCTCACCCCTGATATTCAGCGGAAGATCACACCTGTTGAACACATCCTCGATCTCCTCCTTACTCAGGGAAAAATCTCCGGAATTTCTGATCCCGTTCACAAGCGTCTTTCTCCTCTGGTTAAAAGATGCACGGATCAGACGGAACATAAGCCCCTCATCCTTCACATCCACCGGCGGCTTCTCATAACGCGTCAGCTTGATCACCGCACTTCCAACCTTCGGCCGCGGCATAAAACAGTTCGGCGGTACATTCGCAACGATCTCCGGCTTCGCATAATACTGCACAGCCAGGGAAAGCGCACCGTAATCCTTGGTACCGGGACCAACCTGCATACGGTCTGCAACCTCCTTCTGCACCATGACAGTGATCGAATCCACAGGAACATTCTTCTCAAAAAGCCCCATGATGATCGGAGTCGTAATGTAATACGGCAGATTCGCAACCACCTTCACAGGCTTACCGCCGTTTTTCTCATCTGCGATCTTTTTGATATCCGTTTTCAGGATATCGTTATTGATCACGGAAACATTATCCCAGTCCTTCAACGTATCCTTAAGGATCGGGATCAGCGAACTGTCGATCTCCACAGCAGCCACCTCTCTGGCAGCCTCCGCAAGATACTGGGTCATAGTTCCGATACCCGGACCGATCTCCAGTACAAAATCATCCTTCGTGATACCCGAAGACTCAATGATCTTTTCCAGAACATGCTCGTCGATCAGAAAATTCTGACCAAACCTTTTCTGGAAAACAAAATGATACTTTTGAAGGACTTCAATGGTATATTTCGGGTTACCAAGATAAGGTCTGGCCATATTTTTTACCTCTGCTTTTTCTTATTTTCAGCTGAAATCCTTTTCAAAAAGTACCGTGTAGCCATCACGGTCCACACGCTTCTTGGAACGCTTGAACAATCCGCTCTGAGCTCTCTCCATAGCCTTATCCAGCATGGTCTTCACAGTACCGATACACATCGGCTGATCCTCCTTCTGGTTGATCCCGATCAGATTATACAGAGCAAGCATGCCCATCTGGTCGATACGGAATCCATTCTCCATGGTATAGACCTTGGCGAAATTAACAAGTTCATCGTTTGTAAATACAGGAATGTTGATCATGGATGTAAACTTCTTCGCAAGCTTCGGATATCTTGCGATCAGCTTACGCATACCGATCTTTTCATCCTCCAGGATCACGATCATTCCCTTTGTGTTTCCGGTCATAGCTTCCTCAAGCTCATCTGCTGTTTCCTGGGAAAGCTGGTTTGCATCCTCGATAACAAGGAAACCGCCGGCAAGCTTGGATACGATCTCCGGAATATCCTTTCCGTTGAGATCATCCGCAAATATATAGGCAACCTTGGAAGCCTCGATATTCAGCTCTTTACAGATTGCCGGGATCAGACTTGAGATCAGTCTCGTCTTACCTGTTTCTCTGCCGCCCATAACGATCACATTTCCAGTCTGGGAGGTCTTGTCTGCTGCGCCCATCTGCACATCGCAGAGTACATCAAGCAGCTGTTCCTTCATTCCGGGAACTGTAACAAAATAGGTGAAAAGCTGTTTCTCTTCATCTGTGAGCTCTTTCTTTCTGGAAACGATCTTTGTAGGATCCTTTTCCGGATGGATCGTAGCGATAAATTTCTCAAGCTGCTCTTCCTCGCTGAGCTCCTCTTCCTCATCGTCCTCTTCCATGGCTTCATCAGAATCATCACCGATGAGACTGCTGATAAAGTCATCATCGTCGTCCTCCTCAGCCTGGAAGTCAAATGCGTCATCACTGTATTCTTCTTCCTCATCAAGAAGATTTTCCTCTTCCGCTGCAGCCACCGGTTCCTCATGATGAAGCTTCGTTGAAGGCTCTGCTGCCGCCTTCTGCATCTGCTCCTCAGATTCCAGTGAAGGAATCTCCGGAAGCACATCCTCTTCTTCCACCGGTTTCTGTACTCCTGACGGACCATTCAGAAACTCTGCTTCTGCAGCCTGAAGATCCTCCTCAGTAACCGGCTCCTCATCTTCATCAAATACGATATCCGGAAGTCTGGTATCGGAAGTCTCCGTTACCTCTTCCTCCTGCTGAGCGGAGATCTGCGCCATGATATCCTCGATATCTGCCGCATCCGGCTCCTCCGGAACAAATTCATCAGCCGCAATATCCAGATCCTCAATACCTGCCGGCTCTTCCGTTACGTCGGACTGCTGGACATCCGGAGATTTCTCTTCCTCCGGGATATCGATTCCCTGCTGTGTAGCTGCTGCCAGAATAGTATCCTCCAGGTTGAAATCCTTATCTTTATCCTTCCCGGACCTGTCACCTACAGATGCCGCAATATCCTCGATATTTCCGAAAATTCCGGACGCATCCGGGATCTCCGCGGAACTGCTTGCATTCTCCGGGTCCACATTGATCATGGACTTCGGGATCTTCAGCTCCGGCATACGGATCGTTGCGGAAAAATCAGGCTTGCCTTCCTCATTGAGCGGAACCCCTGCAGGCTTCTCCTCACTTTCCTCATTTCCGGCAGCCTTCTCCTTCATGATCTCTGCAACACTCTGGGACAAAGACATCTCTGTAGCTTTCTCAGCCTCAGCTTCTTCCGCTTCCTGATAAGTCTCTTCTTCCTCTTTATCCTGCTGTTCCTGAGCCTGCAGCTTCATACTTCCGGATGACAGGTTCTCAACACCGGATGCCAGCGGGATCTCATCCGCTTCCTGTCCGGAAAACTCTTCCTGCTCTTCAGAAGGCTCATCCGAAGCTTCCTCACTTCCTTCTGCTGCTTCGATCTCCTCAGAATCTGTAAACTCCTCTGACGGTTCTGCTGCCGCAGCAGTCTCAGCCTCCGGCGCTTCCGCCTGTTCCGTCACATCCTCAGAGCCTGTAGAAACCTCATCCTGCTCTTCATCCTGCGCAGCTTCTTTTTCCTCCATATCCTCTTCCGCAGATTTCTTATGTCCGCCAAAGATATCACGGAATCCCTTGGAAAGCTTCTCCTGGAATGTCTCCGCACTGTTCAGATCCCGCTCATCATCTACCTGGATAGTATCTGTGACCGGTTTTGCCTCCTCATACTCGCCGGATGCTTCCTTGCTCTCCCTGATCTCCTGCGCCTTTTCCGGCGGGATCAGCTTCGGGATAAAACGCTGTTCGTATTTCTCTTTCTCTTCGCCAGTGAGAACACCCATCCGCTGTTTCAGGTCAAGGGCCTTCATCACATAAGTTCCGTCATTGAACCAAAGGATCATCTCATTGCAGAGATCCAGGCACTTCTGCTTGTCTCCTGCCTTGTAATAGAGCTTGGCCAGCTCATAGGACCAGCGCTCCGTAAATTCCTTCTCCTTATATTCCTCAAGAATACGGATCTGTTCATTCAGAGATGCATTCTTCGCTCTGGCGATCTTATATTTCAGTATATACTGGCTGTTATCATTACCTGCCACTTCTCTGTATTCATCAAAGAATTCTGTGGCTTCACTGATCTGTCCCATTTTCAGGGAAACCTCGATCAGACGGTAAAGTATGTTCTTGCCGATCGGCGCTCTGTGGTAGGCAAGAAGAAAAATTTCCTTGCTCTCTTCATAGCGCTTGTTGGCCGCGTAGATCTCGCCCACTACACAAAGGGTACGGACGTTTTTCACACGACGCCAGTCAATGCTGTCAACAATCTGCATGGCGCCTTTGTAATCCTGGGTCTCGACCAGCTTATTGATCTGTCCCAGCTTAACGCGAAACTCCTCTTTATCCAAAATATTCACCAACTTTCCATAATCAGAATCAGTTTACCATATGCATACGGGCTTGTCAAAACCCTTTAGGCATATAAACATGCCCCTTTACCACCTGAAAAACCCTGTTGATCTTGAACTGATGGCTGACAAAATCATCCAGTCCTGTACAGGTGATCAGAGTCTGTATATCGTGGATGCTTTCCAGCAGATATGTCTGCCTGCTGCTATCCAGCTCCGAAAGAACATCATCCAGCAGAAGCACCGGTGTATCCCGGATCTTTTTCTTCACCAGATAGATCTCCGAAAGCTTCAGGGAAAGGGCCGCAGTCCTCTGCTGCCCCTGGGAACCATACCTCCGGATGTCGATCCCGTTGACCTTTACGCAGAAATCATCTCTGTGCGGTCCCACGGAGGTCAGCTTCATCCGAAGATCCCGCTCCCGGTTCCTGGAAAGCTTATCCTCAAACTCCGCCGCCGTCACACTTGGCTCGTACAGGATCTCCAGCTCCTCGATCCCGCCAGTAAGGCCTTTATGAAGCCCCCTTGCGATCTCGTTAAGCTCCTCCACAAAGGCTTCCCGCTTCCCGATGATCTTCTTTCCGTAATCGACCATCTGCATATCCCAGACATCCAGGGTGCTTTTCAGCCCGGGGTTCATATAACAGTCTTTGAGAAGACGGTTTCTCTGGTTCACGATGTGATTGTAGCCGGCCAGCTCCGTGATATAAACACCATCCAGCTGACAAAGCTCCGAATCCAGAAAACGTCTTCTCTCTCCCGGTCCATTCTTGATAATATTAAGATCCTCCGGAGAAAAAAACACAAGATTTACCACACCGAGCAGCTCTCTTGCCTTGCGGATCGGCAGCCCGTTGATGGCAACTCCCTTTGCTTTGTTTTTCCGGAGGTGCATGTCTATTTTGTATGAAAGATCGCCCTTCTTCACCATCATTCGGATATGGGATTCCTCATTCTCAAAGCGGATCATCTCCCGGTCTTTGCTTCCCTTGTGGGATTTGCTGGTACCTGCCAGATAAACCGCCTCCAGGATATTGGTCTTTCCCTGGGCATTGTCACCGTAGAGAATATTGGTACCCTGATCAAAATTCATCTCCAGCGACTCATAATTCCTGAAATTATTCAGTCTGATGGATTCAATGTACATTCCTTCACCCGATCACATAAATATCTTTTCCATCGTAGGAAATGGTATCTCCAGGATGGATCTTGCGGCCACGGCGGTTCTCCACCTCGCCGTTCACCAGTACCAGACCATCATTGATGGCATATTTCGCCTCAACGCCGTCCTCCACAACACCGGCCAGTTTCAGCGCCTGACCAAGCTTGATAAATTCATCTTTAATTCTGATCTCCAATTTTTTCTCCTCTTATCTCCGGGGTATTTTCTCTGTCAGGTCGAGCTTTTCTGATCTCCTGGCGGTATTTAAAATCCCCCAAAATACAAATTTCACCGGAAGGCGGTAATTTAAATACCCCCCTTCCAGCAGTTTACACATGAAACAATTCTCAGAACACGATCGCATTCCCATGCACAATCGGTCAAAAACGTTCACATTACCCCAGGTCTTATCTGGCCTGATTCTGGTTGATGTTTACAGGAAGGATCAGGTAAGTATAGTTCTCCTCATCGTCACGGATAAAGCACGGGGCCTTCGGATTTACAAGATAGATCGTCACGGTTTCATCATCAATAACACGAAGCGCATCGATCAGGAATTTCGGGTTGAAGCCGATCATGATATCCTTACCCTCTTTTTCAATATCGATCTCTTCATTCATGGAACCCATTGCAGAATCAATGCGCAGCTCCATATCATCGTCTGTGATGTTGATGATGATCGGTTTTTTATCAACCTCACGTACCAGAAGTGTGGCACGGTCGATACAATCCAGGAATTCTTTTTTGTTGATCTTCAGTTTTGTCTCATAATCACTGGAAAGCATCTGGTCAATTCTGAAATATTCTCCCTCGATCAGTCTGGAAACTACCATAGTCTGATCAAATTCAAATAAAATATGGTTTTTTGTAAAGTAAATGCTGACCTGATCATCCACTTCTCCGGAAAGGATCTTGCTGACCTCGCTTAAAGTTTTACCTGGAACTACCACCTTACGGTCAGAATAATCTTTCTTAAGGGACATTTTACGGATAGAGATACGATGTCCGTCCAGAGAAACTACCTTCAGACAGTTATTTTTGATCTCAAAAAGTTCACCGGTCATAAGCTTATTGTTCTCATTTACAGCAATCGAAAAAATAGTCTGGCGGATCATTTCTTTCAGTGTGTACTGAGAGATCGTCAGCGGTTCATCCTTCTCGATCATCGGTAAATAAGCAAAATCTTCTCCTGATTTTCCAGGGATATTGAATTTTGCTTTTTCACAGGTAATGGTTGCTGCATATTTATCATCGGTCTTAATGGTAACATCATTATCCGGAAGTCGTCTGATGATTTCATAGAAGATTTTTGCATCAAGAGCAACTTTACCTTTTTCTTCAATAGTACCCTCAACGATCGTTTCAATTCCCAGCTCCATATCGTTGGTGGTAAATTTGATCTGGTTTGTGGTTGCATCCATGAGAATACATTCAAGGATTGGCATTGTGGTTTTTGATGGAACTGCTTTGAGTGCGATACTTACACTTTTTAACAGACTTGATTTGGAGCAGATGATTTTCATAGTGTGTATAACTCCCTTTCTGAACAATTTGTGGTTTTTATAAATATATTTATAGAAAAAATCCGCAGTAACCGCCGTAGGGGGCCAGATTTTGTGAAAAACTCCCGCAGGCCTGATGTTTTCAGGGGTTTTCCGTTGGGATAACTTTGTGTAAAAGTGGTATTTTCGCATGTGAATAATCCGGGGATAAAATTACCGCCGCGTTTTGGCAAAAAAGTTGTACACATCTCTCCACATACAATCAACACGTTATACACCAGTAATGTGGAAAACTTCCCTAACCTTGTGGATTAATCTTCTTTTTCAATATATCAATGGTATTTTTTAAGTTATCGTCGTTCTGCAATTCGTTTTCGATCTTTTCGATACCGTGCATAACGGTGGTATGGTCACGGTTTCCGAGCGCTTTTCCGATATTTTTCAAAGGTGTGGATATGATCTCACGGCAGAGATACATGGAAATCTGGCGGGGCATGACGATCTTGGAGTTTCGTTTGTTTCCGCTTAAGTCCGCAGGTGTGACTCCGTAATGCTCTGCAACAACGGAGATGATGTATTCCGGTGTGATCACTTTTTTCTCATCCGGAGAAATAATATCCTTCAGTGCCTGCTCTGCCAGCTCCAGAGTTACTTCCTTTTTCTCAAGCTTGGCTCCGGCCATGACCTTGTTGAAGGCACCTTCCAGCTCACGGATATTGGATTTGATATTGGTAGCGATATATTTGATAACATCTTCACTGATGTTGTAGCCGTTCATTTCTTCATTTTTATGAAGGATCGCCATTCGGGTTTCGTAATCAGGCAGCGTGATATCTGCGATCAGACCCCACTCGAACCGGGAACGGAAGCGCTCTTCCAGGATTTCCATATCCTTCGGTGGTTTATCAGAGGATATGATGATCTGCTTTTTGGCACTGTGAAGACTGTTAAATGTATGGAAAAATTCCTCCTGTGTGGATTCTTTTCCTATAATAAACTGAATATCATCGACAAGAAGAACGTCGATATTTCTGTATTTTTCACGGAATTTGCTCATTGCCGTGTTATTTCCGTTTCGGATGGTTTCGATCAGCTCGTTGGTAAATTCCTCACTGGTTACATACAAAACACGGCTGTTTTCGTCGTGTTCCAGAATGAAATGAGCGATGGAATGCATAAGATGCGTCTTACCAAGACCGGCTCCGCCATAGATAAACAGTGGATTGTAGGTATCTCCCGGTGATTCGGCAACTGCAAGAGCTGCGGCCTGGGCGAATTTGTTATTACTTCCTACAACGAAGGTGTCGAAGGTGTATTTTGGATTTAAATGCGCCTCTTCGTAACGTGTATCCTGAACCTGTTTATCATAAGAAGTGTTTTTTTCTGTTTTTTTGGGGAGATCTTTTTCCAGAACGAAGCGAACCTCGCATTCTTCCATGCCTGTCAGCACACAGATAGTAACCTGGAGGGGGATTTTGTAGCGTTTACTGATGTAATTGACTCCGATCGCTGCCTGTTCAGAGGGAACAACCACTGTTATCAGCTTTCCGTCAACCTCATAAACTTTCAGCGGCTTGAGCCAGGTATTAAAAGGGACATCAGTCACCTCATATTCAGATTTGACAGTTTGCAGGATCTCCTCCCATTTTTCAATAACAGCGTCCATTTTTTCCTCCCATGAGTATTATAATAACCCCAGTCTGCGACTGGAGATAGATATCCTTTTATATATTACAATGAAAATGGGGTTTTCGCAATGGAAAATCCTTGAGATTTTGGGGAAAAGAATGTGGATAATGTGGGGAAATTACTGTGGATTAGGGTGGATTATTGTGGATAAGAGTCCTGGAGGTTTCCATAAGTCGAGAATTGGTGGAAAATGTGGAAGAATTATGTGTATAAAAAAATCCACCTTAAAAATACCGCAAATAAAGGGTTTTTTTGAAAACGATGTGAACAAACCCTCCGAAAAAGTGGATAGATTTCCGGTCAATCCACAAGTTATCCACAAGTTATCCACAAAATGTGGATAATGTTACGTAAACCATAAGCGCTTTCCACATAAGAGAAAAAAATAAATACCGTAAGGTGGGGGTATTTTATAGAACCCTTGATTTTATCGGGTTTTTTGCAATTTTTACTTGACGAAAAGGAGGTTTATTTATATAATTGAAACGATGTTCTGAATGATAAGTTATTTCATAACAATTAAAAATAGATAAAGGAGGTGCTTTACCTATGAAGATGACATTTCAGCCAAAAAAGAGATCCAGAGCTAAAGTTCACGGCTTCAGAGCTCGCATGAGCACAAAGGGCGGACGTAAAGTATTAGCTGCAAGAAGATTAAAAGGAAGAAAACAGTTATCAGCATAAGCTGCAAGACCGCATTTATGTGGTCTTTTCTTCTATCCGGAGAAATATCCGCGCAGGCGGAATCTAATTAAGGAGGATTCGTTTGATCAGATCAGAGTCCTTAAAGAAAAATCAAGATTTTAAAGTTGTATATCAGAACGGAACATCGTACGCAAATCGGCTTCTGGTGATGTACGTGCTGAAGAATCAGCACATGAAGAATCGTCTGGGAATATCAGTAAGCAAAAAAGTAGGGAACAGTGTGGTTCGCCACAGACTCACCAGATTGATCAGAGAAAGCTATCGTCTCAACGAAACAGATTTTGACAGTAACCTTGATATTGTAGTAGTAGCGAGAGCCGCAGCCAAGGGCAAGAGCTTTCACGAGATCGAGAGTGCTTTTCTGCATCTTGCAAGAAAGCATCATATAACAGGGAATGAACATGATAAAGAAATTTCTGATTAAGATGATAAGGCTCTATCAAAAATATATATCGCCGATGAAGAGAACGAAATGTCCTTATATTCCCACATGTTCTCAATATGGTTTGGAAGCAATCGAAAAATATGGCGCATTTAAGGGCAGTCTTCTTGCGGCATGGAGGATATTGCGATGCAATCCTTTTTCCCACGGAGGCTATGACCCTGTGCCATGAATTATTTTGTGACTGTTCAGCCTTTTCCCGGGCAGAGCAGTTATCGGAATTTGTAACTGTTCAGTACCTCTGCAGTTAGTGGACGAATGAATAGTTACCGGACTTTTACAATTGAATAAGAAGTCTAGGAGGAAATGAATTTGGAACTGTTTTTAGCAACAAAAACCGGAACTCCTATTATCGGACAGATCGCGTCTGTGATGGGATGGATCATGGATGGCATATATAAGATGCTTGACGGCCTGTTCGGAATCCAGAACATTGGTCTTTGTATCATTATCTTCAGTATTCTTATCTTTGCCTTTATGACACCGCTGCAGATCAAGCAGCAGAAATTCTCCAAGTTAAGCGCGATCATGCAGCCTGAGATCCAGAAGATCCAGAAGAAATATCAGGGTAAAAAGGATCAGGCATCCATGATGAAAATGAACGAAGAAACCCAGGCTGTTTATCAGAAATATGGTGTTTCTCCAACCGGTAGCTGTGTACAGTTAGCCATTCAGATGCCTATTCTGTTTGCTCTGTATCAGGTTATCTACCGGATTCCTGCTTACGTTGGAAGTGTAAAGAACATTTTTACTGGTGTAGTTGACAACCTGCTAGCTGTAAACGGATACACAAATATCCTGCAGCAGTTTATCACAGACCATTCCATGACACGAGTGCGTCTCGTTATGGACAGTGCCGGAAATGCTACAAGTAACTCGATTGTTGATTTTCTGTATGCACTTTCTCCTTCCCAGTGGAAAGAGCTGGCACAGATGGATCAGTTTTCAGGATTTTCTGATGCGATCACAAAAGCATCCGGCAATATTTCCAAGATGCAGGGCTTCTGTGGACTGAATATCGCAGACCAGCCGCTGTACTATATCATGGAATTCTTCAAAAATCATGGTTCTCTGTTACTTGCGATCGTAGCACTTCTGATCCCGGTTCTTGCATGGGCAACTCAGATGCTGAACCTGAAGCTTATGCCACAGGCTGCAACACAGCCGGCAGACGGAAATGATCAGGCCAGCGCAATGGCAAACTCCATGAAAACCATGAACATGGTCATGCCTCTGATGTCTGCATTCTTCTGTTTCACATTCCCGGTTGGTCTTGGTATCTACTGGATCGCCAGTGCTGTCGTTCGAAGTGCCCAGCAGTTTGCGATCAATCGTCATCTTGATAAGATGAACATTGATGATCTGGTTAATGAGAATATGAAGAAGATCGAAGCGAAGCGTGCGAAGGAAGGACTTCCGCCGCAGAAGATCACCAATCAGGCTCATCAGTCCGCCAAGAATATCAATAAACCTGTGATCAATAAGGGCAACAGCGGAAACAATGGTGCTTCAGACAGAGCACAGAAGGTTGATACTGCTTATGAGAAGGCAAGAAGTGCAAAACCGGGCAGCATCACAGCCAAAGCAAATCTCGTAAGAGACTTTGACGAGAGAAATAAGAAGAAATAATCAGGAACGGAGGGGTTCGTAATGGAGGATTACATTCAGTTTTCAGCAAAAACAAAGAATGAAGCTATCACAAAAGCGTGTCTTGAGCTTGGAACTTCCAGTGACCAGCTTGATATTCAGGTTATCAGTGAAGGCAGCTCCGGATTCTTCGGAATCGGCAGCAAACCTGCCGTGATCAAAGTTCGCAGAATCGAGCCAGTTTCTGATATGCAGGAGATCGATGAACTGGTAGAGTCCGTGAAACTGGACGCTATCAAAGAAGAGAAGAAATTAGAAAAGCCTTTTACTCCGGATGTAAAGAAAGAATCTGCACCGAAAGCAGCTCCTGCAGAGGAGAAGAAGCCGGTGAAGAAAGAAGCTGTACAGGTGGAGAAGGCATCCGAAGAAGCACCTGCAAAGGTAGCAGCGCCAAAGGAAAGACCTGCAAGGGATTTCCAAGGCAAAGCAAAGCCTGCACGTGAGAAACAGCCAAGAGCTCCAAAGGAGCGTCAGCCGAAGGAAACACGTGAGAGAGCACCGAAGCAGGGCAGACCGATAGAGATCCTCAGCGATCCGGAGAAGATCAGAGAGGTTGAGGAGAGAGCAGTCGTATTTCTTCGTGATGTATTCGGCTCCATGGATCTTGGAGAAGTGGAGATCACATCGAAATACAACACTGCAGACGGTTCTCTGGATGTGGATTTTGAAGGTGAGGATATGGGTATCCTCATCGGAAAAAGAGGCCAGACACTGGATTCTCTTCAGTATCTGACAAGCCTTGTGGTAAACAAAGGCGAGTCTACCTACATTCGTGTAAAACTCGATACCGAGGACTACAGACACCGTCGTAAGGAAACTCTGGAGAACCTTGCAAGAGGAATCGCCTTCAAGGTAAAGAAAACCAGAAAACCGGTAGTTCTGGAACCGATGAATCCGTACGAAAGAAGGATCATCCATGCATCTCTGCAGGGCAACCGCTATGTAGAGACAGTCAGTGAGGGAGAAGAACCTTACAGACATGTAGTAGTAAAACTGAAACGCAATAATTGATGATCCACCGGTAAAGCCATAAGCCGTATCCCGGAGCGTAAGCTCCGTGGGTACGGCTTTTTTGTATGGAACTGAAAATTAAAAATTATCATTGCAATCTCCGCAACAATTCTTTATAATCATTGAAGAGCAAATAACAAAAAGATATTTCTGCAGCGGACATCCGGAATGCAGAGATTAGAGCGTATTTGAAAAATCATTCCCGCAATCTGCACGCCCCACTTTGCGGTATATTTTGCCCGAATTCAGTTGCCGTAGCTCGCTACGGCGCCTTCATCCGGACAAAATCTCCCACAAATTGTGACGCACATCTTGCAGAAAGCCTTTTTCAAACACGCTCTAGCATTATAAATATGGAAACTGACAGAAGATGTTATTCTAGGTGAAAGCGTGAATAACACGTGTTTTTTGCGTGTAAAAAGCTTTTCCGGAGTAACATTTTTGCGTTTAACCGGATGCTTTTATCCGCTGGACCAGGATAAACGGCATAGCAGCGATCAGCTGCAGTGTGATATAGCGGATGCTTTTATCCGTTTGACAAAGGAGAGTGAAAAATGGAAGAGACAACGATTGCTGCGATTTCCACAGCCATGAGCGCATCGGGAATCGGGATCGTCAGGATCAGTGGCCCGGAGGCTTTTGAGATCGCATCCGGAGTATACCGTTCCAAGGGTGGAAAAAAATCTCTGAAAAACGTCCCAAGCCACACCATCCATTATGGATATATTTATGATAACGAAGAAATGGTAGACGAAGTGCTGGTCATGGCCATGCGCGGACCACGGACATACACAGGAGAAGATACCATAGAAATCGACTGCCACGGCGGCGTTTTAGCCATGAAAAAGGTACTGGAAACTGTGTTGAAAAACGGAGCCATTATTGCCGAGCCGGGAGAATTTACCAAGCGTGCATTCCTCAATGGAAGGATCGATCTTTCCCAGGCGGAGGCCGTTATGGATGTAATACAGTCCAAAAATGAGTACTCATTAAAGAATTCTGTAGGACAATTAAAAGGATCAGTCCGAAAAAATGTACAGCAGATCAGGGAAAAACTACTGTACCATATAGCGTACATTGAATCGGCATTAGACGACCCAGAGCACTATGATCTGACAGGATATTCGGAAGAATTAGAGCAGATCGTAGCAGAAGAAAAAGAAAAGATACAGAACCTGTTAAAAACAGCCGGAGACGGAAAGATCATACAGGAAGGTATCCGGACCGTGATCTTGGGTAAACCGAACGCAGGGAAATCTTCTCTGCTGAACCTGCTTCTGGGAGAGGACAGAGCCATCGTGACCGATATCGCAGGAACCACCAGAGACGTACTGGAAGAGTATATCAACCTGCATGGGATCACATTAAAGATCGCTGACACAGCTGGAATCCGCCAGACAGAAGACATCGTAGAGAAAATCGGCGTATCCAAAGCCAAGGAAATGGCAGCAGACGCAGACCTGATCCTCTATGTCGTAGATTCCTCCGTACCGTTAGATGAAAATGACGAAGAAATCATAAAAATTTTGCAAGAGAAAAAGACAATTGTCCTCTACAGCAAGACAGACCTTGAATCTGCTATAGATATAGAGGATTTAAAGAGCAGAATAAACCAGCCGGTGATCCCAATCTCCGCAAAAGAAGAAACCGGGATCACAGACCTGGAAGAAAAAATCCGGGAAATGTTCTTCAGTGGGGAGATTGACTTCAATGATGAAGTCTACATCACCAATGAACGCCACAGACAGGAGCTTTTAAAAGCACAGGAAAGTCTTTCTCTGGTAGAAAATAGCATAGAAAGCGGAATGCCGGAGGATTTTTATTCCATAGACCTGACAGATGCATACGAAAGTCTGGGACGGATTCTGGGAGAATCACTTGGGGAAGACCTTGTTAATGAGATATTTTCTAAATTTTGTATGGGGAAATAATAACCGCATGGGCTGCGGAGGCCCCGGCCGAATGGCCGCATGGATTGCGGAACTCCGGTCGTATAACCGCATAGATTGCGGCTCCCTGCTGTATGCCACATGGACTGCGGAAGCCCGCAGAGGGTAGATCACATTGGAATGTGAGAAAACCGCAAAGGGGCACAAGGCCGCGCCCCTCTGCACACCCCTGGGCCTTTTTTATATAGTGCAGCGATTGTGGAATGCGGAAAGAAACTAACTTGTGCCTGTATGCTTCTGTATCGGCAATTCGACACTGAGCCGAAATATATCAAACGGAACTTTGTATATTTCTGTAGGATATATTGTTGCATAATATAGATTGCGGAGACCCAGCCGTATATGCCGCATAGATTGTGGAACTCCGGCTGTATGGCACATAGACTGTGGAAGCCCGCAGAAGGTAGATCACATTGGAATGTGAGAAAACCGCAAAGGGGCACAAGGCCGCGCCCCT